>Ga0315901_10001333_pt1 | contig 35885 bp, 43 predicted proteins | sample LakEriMetagenome_10_FD_203761 | JGI IMG/M metagenome (GOLD analysis project Ga0315901, IMG submission 203761) | Freshwater fungal communities from buoy surface, Lake Erie, Ohio, United States - Buoy 2 MA116 | ecosystem: Environmental > Aquatic > Freshwater > Lake | place: USA: Lake Erie, Ohio...
CAAAAAGTAACGAAATGTTTAAATTTAGAGTTGGTCAACATATTTTTGAAGGTAAAGTTTTACGAGTAAAAAAAATTTCTAAATAACCTTTTTTATATAATATAAAAAATACTCACTCAAAAGGTGGGTATTTTTTTTTATGGTTGATTATTGTTTTGTTCTTTATTAGATTTTTACAAAACAAAATTATGTCAAAAATAAATGTATTAGTATTACCTTCAGACAAAAGTGGTGTTGGTAGGTACCGTTCAGTCGATCCACATATTAAATTACAAAATTTATATCCTGAAGATTTTCATGTAGATATTGATTATGAACCAAAAATAAATGATATAAATTATTGGAAAAAATACCAAATTGTTCATTTTCACAGAAGTTTTGGTAATATAGAACAATGTCCTCAAATTGTCAAAAGTTTACAAAGTTTGGGGTTAATTTTAATTGCGGATATTGATGACTATTGGTTACCAACAAAAGAACATCCTATCCATCAGTTAATTATTGAAAACAAACTTCATTTGAAGATTGTTGAAGTTTTAAAAACTGTGGATTATGTTACAACAACTACTGAACTATTTGCAAACGAAATTAGAAAACTTAACAAAAATGTAATTGTTCTACCAAACGCAATTGATCCAAAAGAATCTCAATTTAATCAACCAACTATACCATCAGATAAAGTTCGTGTAGGTTGGTTAGGAGGATCTTCACATTTACATGATTTAAAATTGTTGGATGGTATGGTTAGTAAATTATCCCCAATCCAAGATAAATTACAATATTATTTATGTGGTTTTGATATAAGAGGAAGTGTTACCGAAATAAATAAAGAAACGGGTGAAAAAAAACAAAGACCTATTAAACCACAGGAAACTGTTTGGGTTAAATACGAAGAAATTTTTACAAATAATTACAAAATAATTTCACCCGAATATAAATTATTTTTAGATAGATTCGCGGAGTCAGATTATCCTACAGAACAAAATGAAAACTATGTTAGGGTTTGGACTCGTCCTGTTGAGTCATACGCTAGAAACTATTCTAATTTTGATATATCATTAGCACCAATTAAAAACCACATTTTCAATAGAATGAAGTCTCAACTAAAAGTAATAGAGGCTGGTTTTTACAAAAAAGCACTAATCGCGTCAAACATAGGTCCATATACAATTGATTTAAAACACGCCTTAGATAAAGGTCAGTTTACTGACGGTAATGCACTATTAGTTGATGAACACAAAAACCACAGTGATTGGGCTAAAAACATTAAAAAATTAGTTGATAACCCAAATATGATTACTGATCTTGGTGAAAGACTTTATGAAACAGTTTCAAAAAAATATGATCTAAACATTGTTACAAAAACAAGAGCAGAATTTTACAAATCTTTAATTAAATAAAAATGATTAACATCCCAATTACAAAAATATTATTCTTAGACATAGAGACCGTTGGTGGTTGTGCGGATTACCAAACGTGTATACAATCAAATCCAAGAGTTGCAGAACAATTCGATAAATATTTTGATTGGTTTTTAAAAAGATTTCCCGAAGATAAAGAATGGGGCGAAGATAGAACAACTGAAGAACATATGGACATTGTCTTTAGAAAAAGAGCAGCACTTGTTCCTGAATTTGCAAAAATTGTATGTGTTTCTATGGCATTTGTTTTAGATAATGGTGAAACAAAAAAACAAACTTTTTCAGGTGATGATGAGTACAAATTACTTTCAGAAGTTAGAGATCTTTTAAACAGATGTCATAAATTAGATTTTTATCTTTGTGGCCATAATCTTAAAAACTTTGACATTCCAATGTTAGCAAAACGAATGATTGTTAATGGAATTATGCCGTCAAAGATTCTTCCGTCATATGATACTAAGCCTTGGGAAGTTAAAGCCATTGACACTAAAGAAATTTGGCAATACGGAGCATATACCGCAATAGGCTCACTTGATTTAATGTGTGCGTGTTTAGATATCCCAACACCAAAAGATGGTGAGGTAAATGGAGGAATGGTTCACGAAGCATATTGGGGTCAAAATAGATTGAAAGAAATATCCCAATATTGTGAAAGGGATGTTGAAGTATTGATTGATGCAATAATGAAATTAAAAAGTTTGAAATAATGAGTGAAGAATTTGATGACGTAAGTCAGGAAGATATTGAAAAGTTATTAAAAATAATTGACGAGATACCTGATGATAAGGTAGGTATTGATTATGATTTTATTATGGATAATTATGGTTTGAATATTAAAGAAATTGAGGATGACATGGAAAACTATGTCCCAACAGTAGATCTTGAATTTATGAAAACTAACCCGAACGCAATTACTCCAAATTACGCATACAATTCTGATTCAGGTTTTGATCTTTATTCAGTTGAGGAAACTTGGGTAGATTCTTTTGACAGAAAATTAGTTCCAACTGGTATACACATAAACATTCCTGAAGGTTATGAAATACAGGTGAGATCTAAAAGTGGATTAGCACTAAAAGATGGTTTAATGGTTTTAAATTCACCAGGTACTGTAGATCAAGGTTATTTGGGGGAAATTAAAGTTATAATCTTTAATACAACAAACAAACTTAAAAAAATAGAAAAGGGTCAAAAAATTGCTCAAGCAGTTCTTTGTCCTGTAGTATCTGGTAAATGGGTTAAAATTGTTGAGAAAAACAATTTAGGCGAAAAAGACAGAAACAATAATGGATTTGGTTCAACAGGATTAGTATGATTACAGTTGTATACTCCACACATAAAGATAAAAATTACAATGACAAGTTTAAACAACATTTGTTACAAACTGTTGGTGTTAAAGACGTACAAATATTAGAATTTGTAAATCACAATCAATACTCATTATCCGAAGTTTATAATAGTGGAATTACTCAATCTATTTATGATATAGTTGTTTGTTGTCATAATGATATTAAATTAGAAAAAAATTGGGGTAAAAAATTATTAGAGGATTTTGATAATAATTCAAATTTTGGAATAATTGGTAAAGCGGGTTCTTGTTACTTTCCTGAATCAGGAGTCTATTGGGATAGAATGCACTATACTATGGTAGGACAAGTTTATCATCATCCCGAAGGTCAAAAAAAATGGTTAAGTAAATATTCCGCAAAATTACCATTTTTAATACCTGTGGTTACTATTGACGGATTATTTATTTCATTTGATAAAAATAAAATTAAACACAATTTTGACGAAACTATTGGTAAATTTCACTTTTATGACCATTTGTTTTGTTTACCAAATTATTTAGATGGTGTTAAAATTGGAGTAACGTCATCGTTTGAAATTACTCACGAATCTGTTGGTCAACCAAACCAAGAGTTTTGGGTTTCAAAAGATAAATTTTTAGAGAAATGGGGTAGTGTTCTACCATTAGATTTGAAACCTGAGAATGTTTATTTTCCAAAATTAAAAGAAAAACCTCTAAAAAATGTAGGTAAAGTTGCGGTTATAATTCCAACTAAAGGTAAACTGAATTTGTTGTTTAAATGTATAGATTCATTTTACAAACATTCTAACAAAAACGATTTTACAATTTTTATTGCCGATACAGGATCCACAAAAGATGAAATTGATCAAATTCAAAACAAAATTGATAATCACAAAAATATAAAATTAGTACAATACGATTATTATAATTTTTCAAAAATAAATAATGACGTTGTAAAAAATCACGTAACTAATGAGTTTGAGTATTTGTTGTTTTGTAACAACGACATTGAGTTGTTGAGTGATGTTATTTACGGAATGTTAAAAATTTTTAAAACCAAAAATAAAGTAGGAACTGTTGGGTGTAGATTACACTTTTCTAATAATACAGTTCAACATGACGGAGTTTCAATACTTATGAAAAGTGCGATGAAATCAATAATGGTTGATCACTTAATGAGAGAAACTTATTATAAATACGGAACCGACGTTGTTGAGGTTGGGGGAAACACCGCAGCTCTAATGATGATACAAAGAAAAACTTTTGATCAGGTTGGAGGTTTTGATGAAATTTTTAGACATTGTTATGAAGATGCGATGTTGTCCCTACAACTAATTAAAAATGGTTATTACAACTATTGTAATTGTAATTATGTTGCTTACCATCACGAGTCTCAAACTAGAGACCTTGATAATAGTAAATCAGAAATGGTTTACGATTTCAACAACTACGTTTATCCTTTTATACGAGAAAATTTTGATAAACTAAAAAAACATATTATAGTAACTAATTAAATTATGGAACCAATAATTACTTTTATTATACCATCAATCGCAAGATTAACTTTATTAAGAACTGTTGAGTCATTAAAAAATCAAACAGATCCTAATTGGAAATCAATAATAATTTATGACGGTGTCGATGGTCCTGATTTTAACGATGAGAGAATAACTATTGTAAAATCACCAAAGGTTGGTTTAGAAGGTCCTAAAAATGGACAATCAGGATTAGTAAGAAACATTGGAATTAAAGAATCAAAAACTCCATGGATCGGATTTTTAGATGATGATGACACAATTCATCCTGATTACGTTAACAAACTAAAAAATTCATACAATGATAAAGATTTTGTTGTTTGGAGAATGAAATACGAAAATGGTTTAGTTCTACCACCAATAAAAGAAAACACTATAAATTTTTCAAGAGTTGGTATTTCATTTTGTTATAAACAAACTTTAGGTGAAATTCTATTTGATAATAATCGAGATGGTGAAGATTTTGATTTTTTAATGAAATTGAAAAAATTAACAAATAATTGGTCAATAACACAAGAAGTATATTATAACGTGAGGCACTAATCATGAACATAAATAATTTATAAAAATAAAAAATATGACACTTAACGACCTTTCAGATTCAATTTATGTAATAAATTTAAAAGAGCGTACAGACCGAAAAGAACATATAATAAGTCAATTAGAAAAAATTGATTGTAAAAATTACATCTTGTTTGAGGGCGTCAACGGAAAAAAAATTGACAATCCAACAAAAATGCCCTCAGGTATGTTTGGTTTGATCAAAACATACATAAACATGTACCATGATTGGAAAAAAACTCCAAAAGATAACATTTTAATAATCGAGGATGATTGTGTTTTTGTCGAGGATTTTAATGAAAAGTTAACTGAATATATAAAATATGTACCTGAAAATTGGGACATGTTGTATTTTGGTGCGAATCATAATTACCATGTTGGTGAAAAAACAGAGTTGATAAATGAAAAATGTATCAAATTAAATAAAAGTTTTTCAGCACATTGCGTAATATTAAAATCTTATGTGTTTGATGAGTTGATGTTTGCGATTCAAACATTTACAATTGAAAACGATGTTATGATGGCAAACTTACAGAAAAAATATAACGCATATTCTAGTGTACCGGGATTAACGTCTCAAATTGTTAGTTTTTCCGATATACAAAATTCAGTCATGGATTATAATTGGTTAATAAAATAAATTAGTTATGTACTCAACAGCATTTTTAATGGGAGGATTAGGTAATCAAATGTTTCAAATTGCAAACGCTTACGCTCAATCTTTAAAAAACAATATTGATTGTTTTTTCAGACCTAAATCTCAAATCTCACATCAAGGTAATGACGCAACCGAGTATGTCTCAAATATTTTTAAAAAATTAAATTTCAAAAATGAACTATCAGGTTACCAAACTTACCATGAACCTAATTGGCATTTTAATGAAAGAAATTTATTATGGTCAACACCAATTGAGTTTTATGGTTACTATCAAAGTTCTAAAAATTTTTTAGGTTACGACAATGAAATAAAGAACCTTTTTTCAATCGACAACGAAACAAAAAAATACTTGATAGAAAAATACCCAAACATTCTATTGGATAATACACTTTCAATACATTTAAGAAGAGGAGATTATAAAAAGTTTCCAAACATTCATCCTACCGTATCAAAATCTTACATTGATAAAGCTTTGACCTTGGTTGGTGAATATTCACATGTATTTATATTTAGTGATGATAAAAATTGGGTTCAAGAAAATATAAATTTAAAAAATTCAACTGTGGTAAGTGAAAAGGATTATATTGAATTATGGTTTATGAGTTTGTGTAAAAACAATATATTGTCAAACTCAAGTTTTTCTTGGTGGGGTTCTTTTTTGAATGAGAATCCCAATAAAAAAATAATCGCACCTTCTGTATGGTTCGGACCTGAAGGACCAAAAAACTATTCAGATATTTTTGAAGATAATTGGCAAATAATAAACGTCCATTTTGAAAATGGAGAATTAAATGTAAAATAGAATATGTACAAAATAAATTTATTTGATGATATCTTTTCTCATCAAATTAGTTCTTCGGATTTTTTACCTACAAAATTTGAATATGTTAAAAATCAAATGGAATTTGATGGTATTACAATATATACGGACAACTATATCAAAAATAATATAGTAGATCGTGTTAAATCAAAAATAAACATTGCTTGGTTGTGCGAATCAAAATCTGTAATGCCGTATGAAATTTCATATATAAACGCCATAGAAAATAAATACGATTATATTTTTACTCATGATCGACGTTTAATAGAAATGAACCCAAACAAATTTTTATTTGTTATACCCGCAAGTTGGAGAAGACATTTTCCCGACGAACATGTGTCTTTTTATGGAAATAAACAAAAGTTGATAAGTTTTGCATATTCAAATAAACGAATGACTCATGGTCACAATTACAGACATCGTTTAGGTGAAATTTTGGGAGATAGAGTCGACCAAATGGGTACAGGAACAAACAAACCATTTCCTCAATTAGAAAGAGTTTTAGCATACAAAGATTATATGTTTACAATAATTGTGGAGAACGACGATTACGATTATTATTTTAGTGAAAAAATAATGGAGCCTTATTGGGCGGGAACCATACCTGTTTATTGGGGTGGTAGTCATGATGATCAACAAATTAAAAAAGTTTTTGGGTTAGACATGAACGGTATTATAACTTTTAAAGATACCGATGATTTATTGTACATTTTAAATAATTTAAATAAAGATTTGTACGACTCTAAAATTTCAGCGGTAAAGAAAAATTATGAAATACTTACGGACCCTATTTACAGAATAGGATCCGAAGAATATTTTTATCAAAAATATTTACATAACTATTTTGATAAAGGTAATTTAGATAATTTAGTGAGTTTTGTATTATGATTAAAATTGAGAATGATTGTGGGGGTTATTTACCCGGTGGATTTTTTTCTAAGTTCCTTATAGTTTTAGATTGGGTGCACAATTCAATATACGAGAAAGAAAAAGTTTATGTTGATTGGACTTGTAGAGGAAATTTAGACCACAATTTGTGGGAAACCTTATTCGAACAACCTTTTTTGTCAGAAGACAAAGATAGAGTTAGTATTCTATATCATTATAGATTTTACCACAGCAACTATGCGTATTCTAAAATACATGAAATTTTACCTATGTATAATGAGTACAATGGTAAATTTTGGAATAACCCCAAAGTTTTTATAGATAATAATTTTCAACTTTTAAGAGACGAATACAACAAATCTTGGAACAAAATATCAGTCAAAAAACATGTTAATGAAAACATACAAAAATACTTAAATAATTTTGGTAAGAAAACTTTAGGTGTTACAGTAAGAATACCATTACATTATACTTACAACCAACCTGAAGGAGAAGCCATATCGAGAAGAATGTCACCTGAAAATTACTATGATCAAATTTACAGAGAAATAAAAAGTGAGTTTGATAACGGTGGTTATGATAAAATATTTGTCGCTTGCGATGTTGATTACTTTATAAAATTGATGGTTGATAGATTTGGTGAAGATAAAATAATTTTTACTGAATATAAAAGAGTTAATGGTTTAGATCAGGACTGGGTCGAAAAAAAATTAACTTTTAAGGAAGAATATTTTCTTATTTTATCAGATGCATTATTATTATCTAAATGTGATTTAATTATGGGAGGTAGTAGTAATATTTTCTTAGGATCCCTATTTATTAACAATCATGTAAAATTTAAAATTTTTAATTTATTGAATGAGGTTTATGGATGTTGATGGAGATAAAAAAATATATTTGTTTGATTTAGACAATACACTTTGTATCACTAAAAAAAATAAAGAAGGTAATTGGGATTATTTAAACGCAGAACCGATTGATGAAAGAATTAGGTATGTAAATAAACTTTATGATTTTGGTCACAAAATTATCATTGATACTGCTAGAGGATGTGTATCCAAAAAAAATTGGCATGAAAAAACTTACAATCAACTAATGTCATTTGGTCTAAAATTTCATGAATTAAGAACAGGAGTAAAATATAATTTTGATTATTCTATTGACGACAAAGCGTTCAATTCGGAAGATTTTTTCCAAAATATATAAAAAATAAAAAATTATTCTTTTATGAATGAAATAAAAATAGAAATAAACGGAAAAGAATATAGTTTTGAGTACTATGATAAATTTGTTGAGTATTATAAAGACAATGGTAATAATGTTGAACCGAACACAAGAAATTGGTTTTTAGAAAATCTTAAACCTGAGGATGTTATTTTTGACATTGGGGCACATATCGGATTATATTCAATACTATTTTCTCAAAAAACAAATAACGTATACTCATTTGAACCTACTTCAACTTATGACAATTTATTGTTACCTAATTTAGAAAAAAATAACATCACAAATGTTAATACTTTCAAACTTGGTTTTGGATCTAAATCAGGAAAAATAAATGAAAAAATTTATAAGATATGGGGAGAATCACCGTTTGAGGACGAATATGATTTTGATACTATTGATGAATACGTCGAAAGAACCGGAATTAAACCTTCAATTATTAAAATTGATGTTGATGGTTTTGATTATGAAGTGTTGAAAGGTGGTGAAAATTATTTAAGAGAAAATTCAGTTACTTTATGTGTTGAGGTTGCTCAACTACCATTAGGCACTAGAGGTCATACAACTAATGATTTAATTGAATATCTAAATGGATTAGGTTATAATATTAAACATATTTTTGATTTCGAAAATTACATTTTTCAAAAATAATTATGGGTTCAAGCATCGGTAATTTTATCAAAGGTAGAAAAGCCCCTATTAAGAATTTTCTTTACAAAGTAATTCCTTTCAAATATAGATACGGTAAAAAATATTATGAATTTTTAAATTTTTTAAATCAGTCTAAAAGTTGGTCTTACGATCAGTCTAAATCTTATCAGTTAGAAAAAATTAAAGAGTTACTAAAATTTTCCAACGAAAATATACCTTATTATCAAAATATTTTTAAGGTTAATGGTTTTGATTGTAATATTAAACATTTAGATGATTTAAAAAATATACCAATTTTAACAAAAGAAGATATTATCAACAATTTTGATTCTTTGATAAATAAAAATTTTGATAAGAAGTATTATAAAATGAATTCTTCAGGTACGACAGGTAAAAGATTAGAAATTTTAGGTACTGATGATTTATTCAAAATTGAGGCGGCATTTATAACAAATGCATTTAGCGATCACGGATCAAGATTATATGAAGATTATTCAGTGTGGTTAAGAAGATATTCACCATCCGTAGATGACCCAATATTTCTTAATGATCCTGAACTTAATAGAAGTTATATGTCCGCATTTGATTTAAATGACGACACAATATTTGAATATGTTAAATACATAAACTCGACAAAAACAAAAACTTTAGTTTCATATCCGTCAACACTTTATTATTTTTCTTTATTGTGTGGAAAATATAATTTAAAACTTACCCATGTTAAACATATGCACGGAGCATCTGAAGTTTGCTTACCTCAATGGAGGACTAAAATTAAAGAAATTACAGGTATAGATATTAAAATGCATTATGGTCAAGTTGAGAAGGTTTCGTTCGCTCATCAAGATTCAGAAAATGACTTTTATAGAGAAAATTTATTATATGGATTAAACGAGTATGATGAAAATAATATTATAATTGGGACTGGATTTTACAACCAAATTATGCCACTAATAAGATATAAAACTAATGATAAAGTTATTTTAAACAATGATGTCGAGTTGAAAGGGTGTAGTCCAAAAACAATTTTAGATATTGAAGGTAGAAATGGAGATATGTTAATAACTCAAGTTGGGTCTTATGTTCCGGCCGTTAATTTTTATTCCTTTATGTCTAAAATAAATGAAGTCGACATGTTCCAAATTGTACAAAAAAAAGAAGATAAATCTTTGAATTTTTATATTGTACCAAATAAAAAATATAACGACCTAATTAAAAATAAATTACTACAAGAAATGGAAAATAGATTAGGTAAAATTGATGTAAAAATAATAAAAGTTAAATCAATTGAGAGGGATAAAAACTCTAATAAATTAAAAACTGTAAATTTAATATGAATAATTACGAAAAATTTTTAGATCTTAAATCCCATTCGGGTTTACATTCACCATCTGTATTTGAAATTAAAAATATTTTAGATATAAAAATTGACGTAGACGCTTGTTTTTTATGTAACCCATATGCTTTTGATCTTTTTATGGAAAACTTTAAAAATCAAGATCTGACTGATTACATCAAATACTACCCACCACAAAATAAAATATTATCACAAGTTTTGTCAAAAACTTTAGGTATCAACAGTGAATACTTGTTATTAGGTAATGGTGCAATTCAATTGATAGAACTATTGATGAGAGAATTTGAAGGTAAAAAAAAATGTGTTATAACTCCAACATTTTCATCTTACTATGAATTTGATATGGAAAATATTGTATTTTTTAAAACTCACAAAGAAAACAATTTTAAAATTGATAAGAAAGAATTAGTTAAATTTTGTAAAGAACATGATGTAGATGTTTTAGTAGTTGTGAACCCAAATAATCCAACAGGTAGTATAATTTTAAAAGATGATTTAAAATTCATAATCAAAGAATTGTATAAAACAAAAATAATTGTTGACGAAAGTTTTATAGATTTTTTTGACAAAAACCATAGTGTTGAGAAAGATGTGTACACCAGTAAAAACTTAATAGTAATTAGGTCTTTATCTAAGGATTTTGGTATTGCTGGTTTAAGATTGGGTTATGCGGTCTGCGACCCAAAAATAAATGAAAAAATATTTTCAAAGTATGGTTTGTGTTGGAACATAAACGGTTTTGCGCAATTTTTTTTAGAACTTTTTTCAAATGAAAAGTTTCAAAAAGACTATCAAATTGCGAGAGAAAAATATCTTGATAATCGAACAATTTTTTATAATCAACTAACAAACTTGACTAATCTAAAGGTATATGAATCTCATGCTAATTTTTTTATAATTGACTGTGGTAAAAATATCAATAAAGTATTTTCAGACCTTTTATTTGATAAAAATATTTACACTAGAATTTTGAATGATAAATTGGATTTAGACGACACATTTTTAAGGGTCGCTTGCGGCAATAAAAAAGATAATGAAATTGTTTTCGAAGCATTAAAAGAAATAGATCAAAAATTATGAATATAGAAAAAGTAGCGCTATTTGGTTTAGGTAAACTTGGATTACCTTTGAGTTTAGTTTTAGCTCAAGAAATGAAAGTAGTTGGTATTGATACCGACGAAGAAAAAATTAAAAAATTGTGTGTAAAAACATCACCATTTTACGAACCTCATGTTGATGAATATTTAAACTTGGCATTTTCGAACATTAGTTTTAAAACAACAAATGAATATTCAATAAATGAATTCGACGTTGCTATAATTTTAGTTAACACACCATCGGATAATGAAGGTAAGTTTTCTAATAATTACATTTATGATGTAATCGAGGATTTATCTCTTAAACTTAAAAATTCTACAAAAAAAGATTTTTTATTTATTCTAAGCTCTACTGTTATGCCAGGAAGTCATGGTAAAATTATAAATCGAATTGAGGAATTAAGTGGTAAAAAGTTAAATGAAGGGTTTGGTTTTGTTTATATTCCTGATTTAGTCGCTTTGGGTTCGGTGATTAAAGATTTTGAAAATCCTGATCTTTTGATATTAGGTGAAAGTCATAACAAATACGGCGATATTGCCAAAAGTATATACACAAAAATTATCAAAAATGATGCACCAATAAAAAGAATGAGTTTAATTGAGGGTGAGATTACTAAAGTTAGTTTGAATGCATACATTACTATGAAAATAAGCTTTGCTAATTTTATTGGTAATATTTCTGAAAAATATAATTGTAATCCCAACAATATAACGACAGCATTGGGATTTGATAGAAGAATTTCACCACACTTTATCAAAAGTGGTTTATCCTTTGGTGGAACATGTTTTCCAAGAGATACATGGGCGTTTATAAAAATGTCAGATGATTTAGGTTTAGATGCTAAGCATATAAAAGCAACTCAAGAGATAAATGATTTTCAAAATGAAAATTTATTAGAAAAACTATTGAAATTCAAAAACAAAAAAATTGGTATATTAGGTTTATCATTTAAACCGAAGACTACTGTGACTGAAAAATCGCCAGGTTTATTTTTGAAAGATAATTTATCTAAATTAGGTTATGATGTGTTAGTTTACGATAAACTCATTGAAACGGAGTACTTTGGTAATTTTGAAAAGTTTGTACAAGACTCAGATGTGATTGTAATTACACATAACGATAAAGATTTTGAAAAAATAAAAAATTTTAATATAGATGAAAAAACCATAATAAATCCTTGGAATTTAAATTTAATGTAATGCAGTACGGAGCACTTGATGACAAATTCGCTTATAACGAATTCAAAACACTTATAGATAAATTCAATGTAAAAAAAATTTATGAGACGGGAACTTATCTTGGTTGGTCCGCTTTAAAATTATCGGAATTCAATTTACCGGTTTACACAATAGAAATAAACCCCGATAATATTGGGCAGATACAGAATAACTTAAAAGATAAAAAAAATGTAGAAACCTTTTTGGGTAAAAGTGAAGAAATTTTAGATTCATTGTGTAGTATAAATGAACAAAATTCTTTATTTTTTTTAGATGCTCATTGGGGTAAAAATTTACCCATTTTGGATGAACTAGAAATCATTAAAAAAACTAAAGATCCAATAATCATTATTCATGACTTTTTTGTTCCAGGTGGAGATAAAATAAGAAGTAACAAATTTAATGGTTATGGAATTGTTGACGACATGTCAGGATCTAAATTTGGTTTTGATGCGTATGGTGAAATAACACTTAATTACGACTATATAAAAAATAAATTAGATGAAATTTACCCTGATGGTTATGATTATCATTATACAACTGAAATTGATTGTGTTGATTCAGGGCTTATATACATATATCCAAAAATAAACAAAATAATTTGAAAAGATGAAAAAAGTATTAGTATTAGGTGGCGGTGGTTTTATTGGTGGTCATTTAGCCAAGAGACTAAAAAATGAAGGTTGTTGGGTCAGAGTTGTAGACATAAAACCAAAACACGAGTATTGGAATTTAGAAGATATATGTGATGATTACATTAGTTGTGACTTAACGGACCCAAAATGGGTTGAGGCTGTAATGAGGTTAGAATCATTTGAGTCAAATGGTAATACTTTTTACGTCAAGGGTGGTTACTATAAACAACCCTACACTAAAATTGTTGCCTTTGATGAGGTGTATCAATTGGCTGCTGATATGGGAGGTGCTGGATACATTTTTACAGGTGAAAATGATGCAAATGTAATGTACAATTCGGCGCTCATCAATTTAAACGTTGCGTCAGAATCGGTTAAAACAAAAGTTGGTAGAGTTTTCTATTCTTCTTCAGCGTGTATGTACCCCGAACATAATCAATTAGATCCTGATAATCCTAATTGTGAAGAATCTTCAGCTTACCCCGCAAATCCCGATTCGGAATATGGTTGGGAAAAATTATTTAGTGAGCGTTTATTTTTAGCTTTTAATCGTAATCACGGTTTGGATGTTCGTGTTGCTCGTTTTCACAATATTTTTGGTCCTATGGGAACATGGAATGGTGGTAAAGAAAAAGCTCCAGCGGCAATGTGTAGAAAAGCTGCCGAAGTAGGTTTGGGAGAACATATTGAGGTTTGGGGGGATGGACAACAGACTAGATCTTTCTTATACATCGATGACTGTGTAGAGGCTGTACTTCGTTTTATGAGACAAGAAGAATTTTATGGACCGGTAAATATTGGATCTGAAGAGATGGTTACTATCAACCAATTGGCCGAAATGGCTCTTGAGATTGCAAATAAAAAAGAAACTTCTAGTATTAAAAATATTGCAGGAAAAGAATTCCAAGATAAATACGGATTCAAATGTCCTGTAGGGGTAAGAGGTAGAAACTCTGATAATAAACTTTATAAAGAAAAAATGGGATGGGAACCAACTCAACCACTTTATGATGGAATGAAAGAGACATTCGAATGGATTAACAAAAAAGTAAATGAATAGAAAAATATGACTATTGGTATCACATGTTCAACATTTGACCTATTACATGCGGGTCATATTATTATGTTAGAAGAATGTAAAAAATACTGCGATTACTTAATTTGTGCGTTACAAGTAGATCCGTCTGTAGACAGATCAGAAAAGAACAAACCAATTCAATCTTTAGTTGAAAGGTATATTCAATTAGATGCCGTAAAATTTGTTGATAAAATAATTCCCTATAATAATGAAGAAGAATTAAATACAATCTTTTCTTCTTTAGATATAGATGTTAGAATTATTGGTGAAGAATATAAAGATAAAGACTTCACAGGAAAAAGTATTTGTATGAAAAGAAATATAAAAGTTGTCTACAACAAAAGAGACCACGACTTTTCAACAAGTAGTTTGAGAAAAAGGATTTATAATCAAGAATCCACTAAAAGATTTGTTAATTAAAATATGACAAGAAGAAAACCACAACCTACAGAGGAAGCTTATGTTCCTCTTAATTCAAAAAGAGATATAATCTCACAAGTAGTTAAAAAAAAACCTAAAGGTAAATTTTTAACTGAAAATCAAAAAATTTATTATGAAACATTACTGAACAATCAGATCACCATTTGTTCAGGACCGGCCGGTGTTGGTAAAAGTTATGTAGCAATGAAAACCGCTATAGACCTTTTGTTAGATGATGGTAATGGATATGATAAAATCATTATTGTTCGACCTGCTGTAGAAGCTGAAGAAAAATTAGGAGCACTACCGGGTAGTTTAGAAGAAAAATTGGACCCTTATATTTTTCCATCATACTACTTATTGAATAAAATTATTGGTAAAGAAGCTCGAGAAAAATTAAAAGATGCTGAAGTTATTGAAGTTTTTGCTTTAGCATATATGAGAGGTATGACAATTGATAATTCTATTTTAATTTTTGAGGAAGCACAAAATGCAACCCCAAAACAAATGAAATTACTATTGACAAGGATAGGTACTAATACTAAATTCTTTATTTCTGGAGATATTGAGCAAACTGATAGGTATAAAGATAAAAAACACTCAGGATTATACGACGCTTTGATCAGATTCAACGGTATAAATGGTATTGGAATTTTTGAGTTTGGGGATAAAGATGGAGTTAGAAACCCAATAATTACAAAAATTTTACAAAAATATGACGAGGATAGGGATTGATATAAATGGGGTTCTGAGAGATACTGTTGGTAAATTTACACAACTTTACGAAAAACATTTGATTGACTCTGATCAAGAATCTTTCATGGGTGAAACATATCAAATTGATATGTCAGGAAATACAGAACTTATTGGTGAAGAGATTAAAAATTTCGAATATAAAAAAATCTCCGAAGTTACTTCACTTGAGATGGACAAACATTTTTCATTCAGAAATAAAGAAGAACTTTTTAGTTTTATGTATGAAGAATATGCAATGGAATTGTTTGGTCATGCCCCATCAACGGAAATGACAAGTTTTAATACATTAAATGATTTTTACATAAATTATAGAGATAATAACGAAATTCTAATCGTTTCAAATGAAATTGGTAAGTCTAAACCTTCATCATTATTCTTCCTTTCTAAATTTGGGTGTTTGTTGGAAAAAATTATTTTTTTCAGTGAAGTTACAAAAACTAACATGTGGAATAATGTAGACATTTTACTTACTGCAGATCCATCCCTATTATTAGATCAACCTGTAGGTAAAAAAATTATAAAATATAATACTAACTACAATAAACACATTGAATCTGAATATGAGATATCGTCTCTTTCAGAATTTAATGAAATTATAAAAACACTAACATAATGTTTACAGTATTCGGTGAAAACTACTACATTGATCTTGATAAGATCGATAAGGAAGTAGAATTAAAAACCACAAGCGGAGAATCTCAAATTCATTTAGTAAAATATGAGATGATAAAACATATGGTTGAAACAGTACTAACCGAAGATGAAATTATTGATGAAAATATGGGGTTAAAAAGTAAGGAAATTTCAATTCCATTCAGAATATCTTTTAATTCGTTATTGATGAAAAACATAATAAACAAACTATAATAAAATATGAATACTGAACAAATTCAAAAATTAGAAAGATCCATAGACAACATGAAATCAAAATTGTCTAGAATCTACTTCATTGTGCAAGACACAAAAGGAAATGCTAAAGCCTCTGTACGTTACATATACCAAATGGCGATGGCTTTAAAAAAATCAGGATACAACTCAATCATGTTACATGAAAAACCAGACTATTTTGGGGTTTCTTCTTGGTTAGAGGAAGAGTACATGTCTATTGAGCACAGATCAATTGATGGTACAAGTTTAGAAGTTTCACCTGATGATTTAATTATTGTACCAGAAATATATGGTTTTATAATGGACCAAATTACAAAGTTACCTTGTGGTAAAATTGTTTTGAGTCAGGCTTATGACCACGTATTTGAAACCCTACAACCAGGTCAAACGTGGGCACAATTAGGGTTTTACAAATGTATTACAACGTCTAATAAACAAAAAGAACTTATTGAGTCAGTAATGAGAAATGTTTCTGTTGAAGTTATTGAGCCTTGTATTTCTGAGACATTTCAAAAAAACGAATTTCCTCCAAAAACAATTATAAACATCCACACTAGAGATCACAGAGATACAACTAATTTAATTAAAACTTTCTACGCTAAGTTTCCACAATATAGATGGATTACTTTTAGAGATCTAAGAGGTCTTTCAGAAGTTGAATTTGCAAACGCAATGAAAGATAGTTTTATTTCAATTTGGGTCGATCAAACAAGTTCATTTGGTACTTTTCCTTTAGAGTCTATGAAAATGGGAATTCCTGTTTTAGGGTTAGTTCCTGATAATGTTCCAACATGGATGAATGAAGACAACGGATTGTGGGTAAATAACAAAACAATTATTGTAGATGTTTTAGCGGACTTTATTCAAAATTGGTTAGAAGACAATATCAACCCAGAACTATTTGAAAACATGCAAAGAACTGTTGATTCAGTAAAAACTTTAGATCAATTTACTGAAGATACTTTAGAGTTATTCACTAAAATCTTTGATGTTAGAATCACTTCATTTGAAGATCAACTTGAAAAATTACAAACAGCTTAATTATGGAAAATAAAAATACAATATCGGTAATATTACCTATTAAATCGGCTAAGGCAATTGGATTCCAAGATTTTTTTGACAAATCAATCCAATCAGTATTAAATCAGGGATCAAACGTTAATGAGCTTGTTATAGTTCATGGTAATGAAGAATTTCTTAATAATTTTTTAAACGAGTATGATTTCAGTGGTCTAACTGTCGTTAGAGAAGTTTGGTCTGAAACTCCAAATTTTGCAAAACAAGTTAATAAAGGTGTTGAGATTTCTAAATCGAATTGGTGTTCAATTTTAGAGTTTGATGATGAATACTCAAATATTTGGTTTAAGAACGCATTGAAATATATGGATATTTATAAAAATGTAGATGCTTTCTTACCAATCGTTGTTGACATTGACGATAAATTTATTTTTGCTGGATTTACCAATGAGGCAACGTTTGCTTCCAACATTTCTTCTGAGATGGGAATTTTGACAAATGAAACTTTACAAAATTTCCAAAATTTTCAGATATCAGGTATGGTCTTTAATAAATCTAAATATCAAGAAGTCGGTGGGATTAAATCTAACATTAAACTAACTTTCGGATATGAATTATTTTTAAGACTAACTCACAATTCAACAAAAATTATGACCATTCCGAAGATTGGTTATAAACATATTAACTTAAGAGAAGGTTCTATTTTTTGGCACTATAAAAATGGTGATGAAAGAATGGACCAATCTGAAGCAAGATTTTGGATTGAGACAGCGAAAAAAGAATATTTCTTCACAACCGAAAGAGAATTAAATTATGTTCCCGAAGAAATTTAATGACTGATCATGAAAACGAACTACTAACAGAAAAGAAAAAGAAAGGTAGAAAACCTAAGGTAAATAATTATTTTGATGAAAGAGAGGAGACGGCGGTTAGAAAGTTTTTAATCGCCGAAACTTTCGAAGAAAAAAATAAAATTTATAATGAGTTTTTAAAAGAACCTTTAGATAAAATGATATCTTCAATTATAAGAAGATATAAATTATACAGGAAGGATATGAATTACGAAGAAATTCATATTGACACACATTCATTTCTTATGACGAAAATTGAAAAGTTTAAACCGTCTAAAGAAAAAAAGGCCTATTCTTATTTTGGTACCATTTGTAAAAACTACTTAATGGGTCAAATTATGAAAGATCAAAAAGAAATGAATCGAAAAATATCTTATGAAGATATTTCTTCTGACTTATCAAACAGAAGTGAAATGTCATATTCAATAGATAACGATGATCTAAGTTCTGAAATTGTTATAAAAAAATTTTTAGAAAAATTAAGATCAAATTTAGATGAATTAGACGGTAATGAACATGAACACAAATTAGGTTCTGCAATTTATGACTTGTTTGAGAATTACACGTCAATATTTCCTGACACTAATAATAATAAGTTCAACAAAAATATAATATTATTTGAATTGAGAGAAATGACTAACTTATCCACAAAAGAAATTAGAAACTCTATTAAAAAATATAAAAAACTATATTTTGATTTAGTCCAAGAATTATTAAAAAATTGATATTTACTAGTATGCCACGTCCACCAAAAAAAGAAATAAACTTAACGAAAGAATCAATGTTATCTTTGATGCAAGAAATTTACAATGAACTTGTTGAGCAAAGAAATACCGCAATCCGAATTCAAAACAAAATGTTAACAATGATGAAAGAACCTGAGGACATGACATTGATTGGTCCTGTTATTGAGAAACAACAAAAAATAATAAATGATTGTGTTGAAAAAAAACTGACATTATCTAAGTTACAATCAACGATGTGGCAAAAAAGTTCTGAAAAACAAGATGATTTTACTTTAACTGATTTAGATATTGACGACATTGCAATACAAAGTCTTTTACAAAAAGATATAAATAACGATACGTCATATAAAATGAAAAAATAATAAAATATGGCTGTAGACATAAATAACGAGTTAAAAAAAGCGGCCGAAAAAACTAATGTTTATAAAACCTATAAGGAATATAAACAAGGGTATGACGAACTTAAAAAGAAGGCAGGAGACTCTCAAGAACCTGCAAACAAATTTATATCAAATCAACTTGATAATTTTGTCGATTGGAGAAAAAAACATACTTCTGGTGCTAAAACTTTTTTAGATGAGTTGATAAAACAACTTAAACAAACTAAAGGTGCGGGAATAGAATCTGATAAGTTAATAAAAAGAATTTTTTTAAATTCATTAAAAAAAATAAAACCTGAAATTAAAAATCTTTTAATAGAAGAGGTTAAAAAAGCATTGGGTTGTTCAAGTTTACAAACTTATCAATTTAACACAACATTTTATATTCCTGTTAAATCGGTAGACTTATTAGGTATTTTTGAATTATCCACCGATGATAGAATTGGTAAATTGTTTTATGAACAAAAACCAGTGGTTTATAATCAATTTCCATTTTCAATGAACCGTGAGTTATATCAAAGAACTCAAAATTTAAATCAAACTTATTCATCTGTAGTAGGCACCGATTATTTAGGTGTGTCTCAACAAAATTTATTTGATGTAACTTACGTTGAAAGTTATGTTGATCAGAATGCTCAAACGATACAAGGAAACTTTTTCAAAGTAGATTTGAAACCAAGACAAAATTTACCTGTAATAGATGAGTTCTTGAATGATTATTATGAATCCATTGATATTTTAGATTATAAATCTTTTTTCACAAATCTTGTAGATTATGTTACGGGAGCAATATCATTTGGTAAAGGTGATGGTAAACTCAAATTAGACTCAATACAAAGAGTTTTACTTATCATGCAAAGAATTTTAGGTTTATGTTCAGATTCAAATAAAGAAATAAATGTTGGCGGTACATCTAAAGTGTCAGAAGTAGATAACGTTGATGAATCTTTTTATGAACTAAATGACATTGATTTAAGAATTATTGATCAAATAACTTCAGACATTAAATTAGGTGTTGTTGAATTTGAAGAATGTGATAATGTAAAATATCCATTAAATTTAGACGCCGTCTTGAGTGCTTTAGACAATTTAACATTTAATGAAGACACTTCGGACATAAATGAAATAAATGCGGCATCAGGAATTATCTATCCCGCATTAGATGAAAACTTCAAATTATCGGTTGACTCTGGTTTTTTTGAACAATTTATAAAAGCACTAATAAATACTGTTCTATCACCAAAAGCAGTATTACCAATAATGACAGTTGCCGCGGCTTTAGACCAACCAATTTATAAAGACATTAGTAATATGGAAGATTTTTTAAAAAAATTTAAATCTTTTTTTAATGAATTTATGACTAAAGTATCCGCAATCTTTACAAAAGAAGTTTTCAATGAATTAAAAAAAGAAATAAAGGCTTTAGTTTTGTTGTTAACAAGAGATATTTCGGCAGAAAAGAAAAAAAAATTAAATAGTATGGTATTGTCAATTGTTGCAATTATACCCGCTCTTACTCAGGTGACTAAAGATTTCAGAGAGTGTAAAAGTGTTCTCGATGAATTGTTACAATTATTAAATATTGGTGTGAAAAAAAGTATTGGTAGGTATGCATCTGGAAGTGACGTACCATTACCGTTACTTTTATCTGCCAAGTTACTTGATGGATATTCACCAACACGATCATTTCTTAATACAATACAAAATTTAGAACAATTAGGTATTCCAACAGGACCAATGCCAGATGGTAGTCCAAACAAATTTTTGGCATCAATAAAAGCTATGATTGACGGTAATACACAAGAAGTGGCTGAAAACGGTAAGGTATCTATAGGAATAGGTCCATTAACTATTACACCGGCGGGTGTTACTATACCAAAAGACGCTTATGGAAAGTTCATTTAATATCAATGAAAAAAGAATCAAAGCAAGTGAAATTCTTCTAATTATAAAAGACCATAAAGAAAAATCTAATAAGGATTTAAAAATTGCTATGGATTTTATTCAAGAAGATTTTAATGTGACTAAAGAAAGTTTAATAAAACTTACCAATCATTTAGATAAATTGGAAAACACTTATAATTTATTACTAAAAGAATACAACGATAGAAACGGTCTAAAATGAATGATGACAAATTGATATTTCAAGGTTACGTTTTAAACAACCAAGATCCTTTGATGCTCGGTAGAATTAGAGCACTACCAATTGATGAGATTGAGGCCGACGTACTTCCTTCGGATTGGAATCCTGATAAAGATATTTGGACAGAGAGAGATCCTTTAATATATTTACCTCTTCTACCGTATTATATAAGTCAAGTCCCAAGAGAAGATGAGTATATTCATATTTTTTACTACAACAAACGACAAGTTGTGGATAATACTAAATTCTATATTCAAGGACCTATTACAAGACCTCAGAATAATTTATATGAAAATTGGCATAATTCTGAGGCAATGTTGGCCAGTGGTGTTTTTTTAAAACAAGCAAACCAAATTAAAGATCCTTTAAGTTTAGAAATCAAAGGTCAAGCAAAAGGGATTTACCCTGAACCAGGTGATAATGCATTATTAGGTAGAGGTACTGCGGATGTTGTTGTAAAACAAAACGAAGTTTTGATACGTGCTGGTAAAAATATACCTACTCAAACGGCAAATTTTAATTTACCAAGTCCTCGATTGAATCGCGGGTTTCTACAAATTTCAAATTTTGATTTAGAAAGAACAGAAAAAGACCCAATTAAAAAAACAGTATTTTCTAATAAACCACAATTAGTAAAAAAACTTGTTGAGTGGGAAGTAACGGATCAAATATATTTGACAGGTTTCACATCTGGTGGTGGAGTGACAGGATCTACATTTTATAACGGTAATATAAAACTTTATTCATTACTTCCAAAAGATCAGACTAAAACTACTGAGATATATATGGATACTCCGTTGGACCAATATAAAAGTGGTCCTGAATACACTCTATCGTTCACAGGTCAGACATTAGATGATGGTGTTAAAATAATAAATCAGTTTATAAATGGTGTTAATGAAGGTAAAATAAATATCCAAGGATATGAACAGTTTCCTTTCGAAAATGATACAAGGTTAACTTCTCAATTCCCATTTTATTTTAGACCAACCAAAAGTAATATAGATAAATTAGGGTCAACAGGTAGTACTGATTTTAATATGGTAAATAATTTTTTTACAAAAGTTAAACTATTACCTTCAGACAGACAATACGGAAGTGTTTTAGTTTGGTCTAAGGGTGTAATTGGTGAACAATTAACCCCTGAAAAAGTAACCTTAAAACAAAGTGTTTATAACCCAACTCCTGTATCATACGGAACTGTTGCCGCGGATTTTGTATATTTTTTATCTCACAAATCAGATATTCCATCAAAACAAAAAATTACATTAGAACCTAAAGAAACACTTTATGGTATTCCACAACCGTTTTTTACTGAAAACATATTACAGAATACCGATCCAATGGTTAGAGGTAATGAATTGATGAAATTATTGAAGTTAATTGTAGATTATTTAGGATCTCATGTACACAACATAAACGAAGCACCAATACCTATTGGTGTTGATGGTACTAAGTTAGACGAAATACGAAAAATTTTACAAGATGCCGACAATTCAATTTTAAATCAAAATATTCGACTTAATTGATATTTATTAAATAAAAGGTAATGTCAATTAACAATTCGTATTTTAGTCGAAATAACACAATAGTTCATAATAGTTATGTAAACACAGGAAGAAATCCTGTTATGCAACTTTACTATGGTGATGGAGGTATTGGGGCACCATTTGGGTTTTCAAGATTTATTTTCGATTTAGATTTAACTTTATTAAGAGAAAAACTCCTAACAGGAATTATTTCAACAGGATGTACTGATAACATAACACATGTTTTAAAGATGACTAATACGTCATCATTTAGTCAGGACCTATTAAATACCTCAATGCCTGATGGTAGTTTAAGATCTACATCATTTGATTTAATTTTATTTAGAATCCCACCGAAAAATTTTGACCCTGCTCAACCACAATATTGGGATGAAGGTGTTGGATACGATTTTTTTGATGTTCCTGATTTATTGGGGCCAAATAGGGCTTTTTCTGTAAGACCATCCAATTGGTACCAAACAACAACAATAGATACATGGGAAGTACCAGGTGTTTACAATAATATGAATTTGGGGCCTATGCCATTTTCAGCTTTGACTATTGTGGACATCCAACATTTTGAATTTGGTAATGAGGATATTGAGTTTGACATGACTCAAGAAATAAATGATTTACTTCTCGGTGGTATAGTAAATCCATCGGGGTGGGGTATTGCTTATTTACCTGACGTAGAAAATTTAACGGGAACTGATGGTGTCTACTCAGTAGGATTTTTTACAAGACACACTCAAACTTTCTACGAACCTTATCTACTTACAACCTATAACGATATAATTGAAGACGATAGAAATAATTTTTCATTGGGTAAAATAAATAAACTTTATCTTTATATATATGAAGATGGTGATTTTAAAAATCTTGACGAAAATCCATTAGTTTCTATTTCTGATGCGTCAGGAACCCCAATTGTTGGTTTACAAAACCTCCAATCTTGTTTAAGAACAAAAGGTGTATATGAGGTCGTTATACCGGCTCTTTTAGGTTATCATACACCTTGTATGTTTACGGATACTTGGTCCAATTTAAAATTGAACGGATTTAGTTTGCCAAATCAAATAAATGAGTTTACCGTTTACCCAATAAGAAAATCCATACAAATTGGTACAAACACAAATGATCCTTCACAATATGGGTTTACATATTATGGATTAAAACAAAATGAAAAAATATTAAGAGGAAATATTCGTAAAGTAGGGGTTATAATAAAACAAGCTTACACAACCAACAAACAATTACCAAATATTGATGGTCAATATAGAGTTTATGTAAGAGAGGGTCAAACAGAAGTCATTGTACAAGATTGGACTAATTTAAATAGAACCCCAAATGAGTACTATTTTATATTCGACACTAGGGATAAAATCCCTAATGAATATTTTGTCGACTTGAAGGTTACTACGTCAGGTCAAGTGAATGTTTATAAACAACAAATAAATTTCCAAATCGTTAATGAGAAAGTAGAATAACAAAGTATTTATTAAGAAAAAGAAATGGCAATTTTTGAAATACTTTTATGTACTGATGAAGGTTCTCTACTAGTTGAGTCAGGTGAAGAAACTTTATTACCCGGACAAACATGGGCATTTTCGGGTGCTACGGGACAACTTATTTGTGGTACGGTAATCCAACCGTCGGTAGGTGTTGCTAACTACAGTGCCTCTACTGCGTATAGTGGTTGTGGTGATTGTTTAGAAAATACTTTAGAATTTTTTACCGCAAACACAGCTTACATTGGTTGTATAATTTGTTGTCCTTGTGAAACAGGATCAACTATAAACCAAGTAACAGTACCTCACGCAACATGGACTGATAACTATGGTAATCCTGTAGTACAAGGTAATTCAGTCGTCCTTGGAGGACCTAATGGACTTAATTCGTAATTATGAGAAATTTAAATTTTTTAATTAGAAAAGTTATCAAAGAAACTATCGAGGACATTCCTTCAAGACAAGAAAAACAATCTTCAAGATATATGTTCTTTTCGAATTTAGAACAAATGAGAAGACAATGTGATTTATTATTAGATTTGGATCACAGTATGGTCGAATCTATTTTAGATAATGGTCATGATTGGGCTCAGGATCATATTGCTGAGGCAAAAAATAATATGGATCAAGTTTTTGATTTTATTATGAATGAATCAAAACATGACGGTATGGAACTTTCTATGAACATGTCCGATAAAGACATGGTTATGATGGAAGGTAGAAAAAAAACAGGAACAAAACTTTGTGCTAGAGGTAAATCGGCAGCTAAAGCTAAGTTTGACGTTTACCCTTCGGCGTACGCTAACGGGTACGCAGTTCAGGTATGTAAAGGAACCAAACCTGGATTGGACGGTAAAAAGAGATGCTCAGGAGCATATTGTTAAATTTTTTTAACTTCCTTTTTGTTAATCAATTTTTTTTGTATATATTTGTAGTTAGAAATATAAAAACTAACTATGAAAAATTTTTTTAAAAGACTCTACAAAAGATTTAAAGTCAAAATGGCAAGAAGAATGAGAAAATCTATGCCAACTCATGAGGAAATAGAGCCTTACGAAAAAACCGCCTTTAAAATAGTTGTGAAAATGATATCACATAAAAAGTCTGATTTTATGATCGCCCCAATGTCAAATAAAAGGTATATTATAAACGAGGAATTAGGTCTTTTTGTTTTGATTGATTTTGGTAGAGTTGAGATTACTAACCATGTATTTCATTATGATGTTAAAATGAGTGGTAGAGATTTTGAACGTATTTCTTATTTATACGATACTGAAACAGAAAAAAGAAGAAATCTTACTGAGGCTGAAGTAAAATCGAATATCAAAAACTCTTTAGTAAAAGTTTACAATAAAATTTCCGAACAATAGTTATTTTTTTGGTTTATAAGAAGTCATTACAGGTTTTTGACCTTTACCACTTTGAGTGTCTTTTTTTTCTGCGGCTCTTTTTTGTTGACAAGCTGCTTTTTTTGCTGAGTCTGACATTTTACCCGCAACACCTGCGGCACGACATTTTGGGTATGAACCTTTAGAAGTGTCGTGTCGTCCACAGGGAGGGTGTTTCCCGTCAACTTTTCTACAAATGTTTACCCAAGGACCTTTTGGTTGTTTTGAACCCTTAGGTTTCTTTTTTGTACCAAACCAAACAGCTAAATCCTCATTGATTGTATCAGGGTAATCTATATCTCTTTTATAGGAACCATCTTTGTCTTTTTCCCAAACACCAACATTTCTTTTGATGTTATTTTTTAAAGTGTTTTTTTGTATTCTATTGTTATAAAATGTTTCAACAGAATCTGTAAAAGGATTTAGTTCTTTTTTCCATTTGTAAGCACCAATCTCTAAAGGGGCATTATACATACCCGCAGTTATTGTTGTATCGGCCTCATTTATTAAATTATCAAATGATAGATTAACCCATTCATTAAATTTTACTTTTTCAGTAAACGGTCTCATTTGACTATTATTTTTTGGGGTTTTGTGATCATACATGTATTGGTTGATTACATTACCATCATCATCACCAGTGGCTAAATTGGGATGTTTTTTAATAAAATTTGTAATTTTTTTAGCGTTATCCTCTAATTTTTTTATTTGATCTTGTCTAAGATCCATTTTGTGATCTAAACTATCATACTGTACTAAAGGATTTTTGTAATTTGAAACTGATTGTGTGAAAGGGGTTAATTGATCTTCATTAAAAGGTCTAAACCCTGGTTGAACGGGAGTGACATATTGTCCTGCAGCCCCACCTCTTTGTGATGTTGCTTCTTTTATTACTTTCTTTATTATTTGATTTAATCTATACATTATATTATAATTATAAATATCTCACTTTTTAAATATGGAAGAAGAAAACAAAATTTATGGTAATTTATTTGGATCAATCAACTTGTTAAGTGAAGATCATTTAGAACTTATATTAAGCACAATGGATAAAGAACACGCACTTTATTATCTAATCGAATCGGTTAAATCTGCACATTCTAAAGGTGTTTTCACTATTGGTGAGTCTGAAATAATTTCAAAATCAATTCGAACTTTATTAAAATAAAAAAGGTCAGATTTCTCTGACCTTTTTCTTATTCGGTTTTAATTGATTATCTCAATTCTCTCAAGTCAAATGTTCTAACTCCATCAACTGTGATACGTCCGTAGAAACGGTTGTTAACCATTTTCTTAGCGTAACGTGTCATAATACCTTTGATAGGTGTAAAGTTGAATGGGTTATACATTGTAGGTGTTAATTGTAGAGGTACATACGGTGCGTAGATGTAACCTGTGTCTAACAATGATGTTCCTTTGTGACCGATTAACACTTGGTTAGGCGGGAAGTAAGGATCACGGTAAACTTGGTATCTACCAGATAATGTACCAACTCTTTCAATACCCATGTTGTATTGATCTTGCTCAGGAGCCGCGTTAGATACGTGGAAGTATTCTAAATCGTCAAAGATTGCAGAAACCTCAGATGATACAACGATCCAGTTAGCACCACCTCTCAAAGTAGATTTGTGGATTTGTGCTGACAATTGGTTGATTGCTGTAATCAATGTTTGGTTCCAGTCTTTCTGAGTATAAGAAGTTGTTTGAGCGATTCTTCTCCATCCGTTGTAATCCCAACGTAATTGCCAAGCTGCTCCTTTTCTCAAGTCACGTAAGATTTCACGATCGATCTCAGCTGCTACTTGTTCTGACAACAATGCTGTCAATTCAGCTTCAGCGTCGATGTTGTGGAATGCCGCAACGTCTTGAGCTAATTCAGGTGACCATTGTGCTCTTAGTTTTCTTTCTGTAACAGAAACAGTTACTGACTCAAGGTCGAAAGAAACCTCACCAATTTGATCTTCGAATTCCATCTCAGCATATCTTCTATACCAAGCCATGAATGAACTACCGGAAGTACCTGAAAAGATTGTAGTACCTGTGTAACCATCTAAAGATGTTGCGTCACAGTCAGCACATACAGGACAAGAAAGATCCACTTCTAAGAAGATTTTTCCTTCAGAGTCACAAACATTGTTATAGTTTCCACCATTTCCAGTGTTTGTTGGGTTGTTCGGAACTGAACCACTGTTAGAGAAAACAGTTGGTGAGTTAGCACCATATTGTACAATACCTTTACCGTAAACTTGTGTTACAACTCTAAATAAAAGTGGAACAAACACAGATTGACCGTTATAAGTTCCTGTAAGTACGTTACATGGTGTAGTATCTGCAGAAATTGCAGAAGTTCCATAGATTCTTAAATCTGAAAGGAATGCTTCAGTATCCATTTCGTTACCGTCAGGTCCGATCAATTTACCGGCACCTGTATTAGCAAAACCTTCTAATTTTAAGATGATTTTTCTTTGGTTTCCTGTTGGCAATGCAGAGTTTTGAAGTGTTCCACCAACCCAAGTTTGTACTGTTGTGTTAGCAGTAACCGCAGTCCACTTACCTTTAGAGTAGTCAAATAATCCTGGAGGATCTAAACCAGCCTCATTACCTTCGTAGAATAAATCGTAAAGGTCTTTAGTGTAAGGGTAACCTGTGTTATAACCAGCGTTTGGATCAGTTGGTCCGTTAGGTGCTCCTACAGGTGCGTAGTGTTCACCACCAGCAGCACCATTGTTAGGTGTAGAGTTAGGATACAAATTAGCCTCTTCTGAAGATGGATTTGAGTAACCTTGGATTTTAGGTACAAAGTAGAACAATTTACCGATTGGTAAGTTCATAGCTTGTACTGATACGATATCGTTAGCTAATAATTTAGAGAATACACGTCTTACGATTGGGAATACAACTGTTTCAAATGCTCCGTTAGAAGTACCATCTGAAGATGCTTCGTTAATCAAGAAAGATGCTTGGTTCTCATATAATTGAGCTACGTTTTCTTTTAAGTGACCTTTTAGACCTTCCAAAAAGCCTAATTTGTCCCATTTGTTAATTGTGTCTTCTTTGATAACTTTAAGGTGTTTTAAACCAATGTTACCTACAAGACCTGATTCTAATAATGCTCCCATTTTTTGAGTTTTTTATTATTTATTGTTTATGTTTATTTCATTTTTCCCATCAAATCCTTCATTCTCAAGAATTGAGGATTTTCATAAGTTTTTGATTCAATCAAATTAACTGATGATCCTGTTTCCACAGTTCTATTTACAGTTCTTTCAATTGACTCCGTTAATTTTTGTTCTGAAGAAGAGCCAGATGAGTTTAACTCATTTTTAATAACTCTGTACAGATTTTTTGATTCTTTCAAAGATTCAACATTATCAAATCTTCTCAAGATGTTAACTTTTTCTTGTTTTGTAGTCGAGTGTTCTGTAAACAATCTTGTTGCGTAAGCTAAGTTAGAATTGAAAACAGCCACTTCGTTTAATTTAGTTCTAAAAACGTCAAGTGCTTTTCTGTACTCTTCATTTTTTTCTCTTAATAAATTAACTTCGTTTGCTGATGACTCAGAAAGTTTGAATGGGTTAAATTCATAATTTCTGTTGTTTGTTCTAGCTTTTCTAAGACCTCTACTTCCGTCTTTTGAACCATTACCTAAAGTTCTTGAAGCTTCTTTAGTTTCTTTCTTCTTCATGTAATCTTTATAGTGTCCGTCTTTATCACCTACTTTGTGACCATTACTTCTTTTGTAGTCACCTTTGTTACCCCCGTACTCTTTTTCTTCTTTATATTCAAATCTAGCTTTACCTGTTCCCATGGCTTTAGTTCCTTTACCAAAAGCTTCTTTTTTCTTTTCGTTGAAACCACCTCCCATATTTGGTTTTTTGTCATAGCTAAATTTTGGTCCGCGACCGATACCTACTCCTTTTGGTTGGATTGACTTTTTGATTGCTTCCATAATAGAATCATCTCCCATCTCTAATTCGTAAATGTCATCTTCTTCCATCATGTCGTCCATTTCCATCATGTCATCATCTTCTTCCATCATGTAATCATCTTCTTCCATCATGTCGTCCATTTCCATCATGTAATCATCTTCTTCCATCATGTCGTCCATTTCCATCATGTCGTCCATTTCCATCATCTCGTCGTCCATTTCCATCATGTCGTCCATTTCCATCATCTCGTCGTCCATTTCTATTTCATAAATAGTTTCTTCCATATTTTCTTCAGATTCACCTAATTGGATCATATATTCATTATCACCGTCTGTAAGGTGAACTGTATTGTCACCTTCTTTTTTCACAACGATTCCATCATTATCACCCATGGCTTTAAAAACTCTTAACACTTCTTCGTCTGAAGCTCCTGTAAGATCTACAGTTTCTTCGTCATCCATTTCCATATCAGCGTCTTCCATATCCATTTCTTCGTCACCTGGTGCTGGCGGTGCAGGAACATCCATTTCTACATCCTCCATATCTGCATCAGCTTCCATGTCAACGTCCATGTCTTCATCCTCAACTTCAGTTTCTGTGTCAAGTTCAGCTTCTCCACCTGTTACAGGTTCGTCTTGCTCATCAACCCCTTTGCCCTTTTTTGACTCTTTTAGAGATTCTTTTACCAACTGTTTGATTTCTTCACTCATTGTAGATTGAAGTATTCCTTTTGCATTTTCTTGAAGAGTCTCCTCCAAATTCTTGATTTGGAAAAGTGCCTCTTCTACTACGTTTTTGTTGTAACTCATTTTTTTTTTAAAATAGTTTTCTAATAAATATTCACATTATTGAAAAAAGTTTAATTTTTAATACTATGGAGCAAAAAAAAATGGGAAAAGACTTATCTCTTCCCATTTATTTTTTTTTAACTTTTGTTATATTAACCTTCTATAACTTCATCAATTTTCGATTCAACAATTGCGGTGATCCTCCAATCCATAGAATAATTTTCGTAAACTTTAGTTACTTTAGCCTCAACATCAGTAGGCGAATACCCTTTAACTAATTTTTCCTCTCTAGTTTTTTTAACTTTACCTGATTCAGAATCAACCATATCGGTTGTAATCTTTGCTACAAAATATTTTTCGTCCATAATATATTATTTATTCAAATAATCGGATAATCTATTCATTAAGTCAAGTGATTTTGATCCTGTTTCACCAACATGTCTTTGAGCATTCATTTTTTTCTCTTCATCAAGATTTTCCTCAAAGTTTAATCTTTCATTTGGTTCTCTAAATAAATAAGCACCTGGTGTAGATGGTGATGATACTAAATCAAAACAGATTAACTCAAAATCATCTTGTACCTCGTTTTGTTCCCCAACTTTTTTCAGTGAACCAACACCACGAGAAGAAATACCTAATGTAACCCCTTGACGTAAATAGTTGGCCGCTAAATCTCCTTTTGTAGATACGATACCTCTTTCATGGAAACCAGGACTTGTTAATAATTTTAACTTACCTAATAATACAGGCCCCTCCCACCATATATCAGTGATTGCGTGAGAAACTCTATCTAAATCTATTAAGGATGATTCAGGGTGATTCAACTCGGAAAGTGCAGTCCCTTTTTGAATCATCTTTCTATAGTTTTCGGCCTCTCTTTTTAAAATTTTTTCGGGATAAATTCTACCATTCCTATTTGGCGTGTTATACTTTTGTAATACCGCATAGAATTCAAATGGTTTTGAATGATCCAACATATCTCTATTTTCTCTGATCATAGAAAGATTACGTCTTTCGTTTGGGTCTATGTACCCCGCATCGTACTCGACAAGAATCCCACGACCTGAATCTCTTGGTCCTAATATTTTTAAATCGTTCATCTAATATTTTATTTATAAATACTAAACAGTTTCAGTTTCTTTCTTGATTGGTTTAGCATTTCCATTTTTGGTTAAAAAACATTTAAAATATTTGTTTTTACTGAAAACTTCACCATAAACTTCTTTGATAATATTTTTGACATATTTTTTTAATTTAGGGGATTTGAAATCAGTTGGTTCTAATAAAAATAAATTGATTTCTAAATTCATAAAAGATTTTTTGTTTAATTGTAGACCACTTGTTCTTAAGTCTAAATCTACGATAAATTTTGTGTCAAAAATTTCTTTATTTATATTTTCTAAAACACAGTGTTTAACAGATCTTGTCATGTTCAAAACTACTCTGCTCCAATTTTCGACATCGTTTTTTGGTTCTAACCAAGTTTGTATGTTAATGTAAATTGATTTTAAATTTTGTGCATCAATAGTCCCATATTGAGCTTTGAATGTTCGATACCCACTCAATTTTGTGGTTTTTCCTTTTTTCATAAATTTTTTTCATATTCTGAAGGTTTATTTTTGATTAAATCTAACGAATATTTATATTTATATCAACAATCCAAAAATTTATGTTATTTGTAGAAGTAAAAAATGGTAATATAGAGAAAGCTTTAAAGGATCTCAAAGGTAAGGTTATTAGAACAAAACAAAATTCAATTTTGTTTGGTAGAAAAGAATTCACAAAACCTTCGATTGAAAAAAGATCCCAAATAAAAAAAGCCGCTTATATTCAAAGATTAAAAACTAAAGAAAGTTAAAGATCTTCGTTAAGTTTTCTTAATTTATAATAATTCAACTCGTTGAATGACTCTGTCTGCAATTTGTTTAGAACTTCATCAATTGTTTCCGATGTATCCTTGTCAGAAGATTTTTTTTTAGAATTTAATTTTTCCATCACAGATTCTTTAGTTTTATTATAGTTTTCTACCAAAGTTTCTTTAGGTGTTAACAATAGTTTTTTTAATTCTTTTCTTTCGGATTCGTTTAAAGACGAAACAAAGTTTCCAACGGTCTTGTTGGCAACATTAACCATTGATTTCAAAGGAACTTTAATTATTTCTTTTTTTTCTGTGTTTTGTTTTTTTAAACTTTCTAAAATAACTTTCTTACTTTTAATTTTGTTTTCTAAAGTTAAAACATTTGTTGAGAATAGATTGTCAATTTCTTTGTATGTATTTTCACACTGAACATGACCAACCCACATTTTAATTTCTTTTACACTGAAAGGAGAAACTTTATTATATAAGTTCTCATATGCCGTTATTGATTCATTTATGAATTCATTAGCAACACTTTCTTGAAGCCCTTTATTACTTGATAATTCGTCGTACAAGAAAAATATTTTTGATATATTTTTGTTTTTCAACACTAACTCCTCAAATACAAATAAGTTATCCTTTAGAGTACCTTTTTTATAGGATTCAGTTAAATGTGTTTCTATTTTTGATTTTAATTCTCCGAACATTTTTGTTTTTTCTAATAAATATCAACTAAGTTTATTTATTTCATCTATTTCCGTGTCAGCAGTTTCTTCATCAAATTCCTCTCGGTCAATGATTTCACCATCCCACCAATCACCACCACCATACCAAGAGATGAAATCTTCAAAATCGTCTTCTTTATCTAAATAACTTTTGTGGGTGTTTTTCCAATATTCTCTAACACTAATAGTCGCATATCTTTTTGTAATTATTTCGTATTCGTGAACTTTAGGTAATGTAAGTTCTTCAGTTAAGAAATTTGGATTTTCTCTATACAACGCAAAAATAAATTCAATATCTTCGGCTCTAACATCTATCCCAATGTCATCAAAAATTTGTCTTATCACTCTTTGATTTGTATGTGAAAACAAATCCCCGCTATCTATACCTTCATCCATTCTTTTAAGAATGAATTTTAAATTTTTTTGTGGTAATTTTTCTAATTTACTCATAATGATAAATATTAGTCACCAAGAAGTTTTGATAATTGATCCTCAATAAGACCTAATGATCCGTTTACTTTTTGAATATCTAAAAATTCATCTTCATCAAAATTTTCTTCATTCTGTTCAGTCAACAATTTAAACCTGTCTTTTTTGATTGATTCAGGTATTGGTGGAGCTGCAGCGGCCGCAGCATCTGGTGGTGGTGCCGCTTCTGCACCCGCGGCAGGTGCTGCACCTCCAGCAGGTAATGTAGAACCTGTAACTGGTTTATATAATCTATCTACAGTATCAAACACGCCAGTCCTTGTTATTATAGTTGCGGTATTATCTAATTCCGCAGAAACAGCTCGTTCCATTCTAATTTGTTGTAACTCAAGTTTAATTTCTTCATCTGAGAAACCAAAAATATGTTTTTTCGCCCAAGTGGCAGATGTAGGTTGTACCGATTTTGGAATCTCAGTAACCATGTCTTTGTATAAGGTAACTTTTTCTTTCCACACATCAATCATTAACAAATCAGCTTGTTTCGATGGGTTAGTAAGTTGTAATGTAAAGTTTGATAATTCATCCTCGAACCCCATTAAGAACAAGTGAATAATTGCAATTTTATTCATTTCTGCAATTGCAGATTTTTGAATTCTATTTATTGTTCTTGCAAAACGAATGTCTAATAATGATAAGTTTTTACCGTCCCCAACAGGTTCTTCGAAACCTAAATAAGCCTTTGGTATACGAAGTGCAGTAACTAATTTCTTTTGGATATATTCAATATCGGCAATTTCGGATAAGTTTTGTGCCCCCGCTAAAGTTTCAATTGGGCTTGCTTGTGCCGGATCACGAACAGGAATAAAGTAATCTTGATCTACCGCCATTTGGTTAAAACGTAAATCAACATTTCCTGTTTTTCTATCAACAACTTGATCTCTTTTAAATTTGTTTGCAACTCTCTGTACATATGGTTCCACATCTTTGTCGTCCATGTTACCAACATATACTTTGAATACCCGTCTTTCGGGAGCTCTTGATGTTCTGTAAATTAACATCGCATCTTCCGCCAATACTAATTGTTTCCAAATACGACGAGCCTTTTCTAACATCGATGTTCCATAAGGTAGTTTTCTATCATCACCTAATAATCTAAAGTGTGCAACCTCCCATGTGTTAAATTCTGCATCTCTTGCCTTCCATGTAAACTTTAAAGCCTTTCTGTTAAAGTTTATAGTTGCCTGATAAGTCCTTGACTCAACACCTCTTTCTAATCTTTCAATTTCAATATTAGGTAGTTGTAAACATCCTGTTATACCTTTTTCAGGGTCTAATTTTAGATAAACAAAATTATCACCATACTTACACATATTTCTAATCCACATTGGTAAGTTGGTGTTTATATCTAAAGTATTAACAAATAAATCAACTAAAATACTTTTAATTCTTTTAGACTCAGAATAAACTTGTAGTATATATCCATTAGCGTCTGGCGTTGTTGCTTCTTCGGCATAAATGTCTAAACCTGTAGAAATCTCAGGGGTATATTCCATCGATTCATAATCGTAAAATGCCGCTAATCTCGTTGGTTCGTAATAGATTGCCTGAGTATATAAATTATTCTCAACCTTAGCCCAATTTGTACTTAAATAAAGGGATTGTTGATTTTGTAATTTTGCTCTTTCGTACTCAGATTTGTCTTGAGTTTTTAAAATTTCTTTTTTATCTAACTGATAATCCGGCCTTCCTTGACCTAAAGTAGAATCGGGACCAAAAGTTTTTGATAACCTTTGCCAAACCGTTAGATTTTGATTGTTATTTTCCATATTAAAAATTTAACTATAGATATAAATATTTCAATAGTTAGTTAGTAGTCGACCCCGATGATGATTGTAACAAATCTTTTTGTGCTGGTGTTAAATCATATGGGTTCGCTTTCTGTGTAAAAGTAACAGGAAATACTTTTTGACCTGTTGTTATTTCTCCTGTTACAACTAATCTAGAACCGTTTGCAATTCTTCCTGATCTTTTTCTAAAGTCTAATCCCATTTTTCTATTTCATTAAACCACCAAACAAC
>Ga0315901_10001335_pt1 | contig 35874 bp, 32 predicted proteins | sample LakEriMetagenome_10_FD_203761 | JGI IMG/M metagenome (GOLD analysis project Ga0315901, IMG submission 203761) | Freshwater fungal communities from buoy surface, Lake Erie, Ohio, United States - Buoy 2 MA116 | ecosystem: Environmental > Aquatic > Freshwater > Lake | place: USA: Lake Erie, Ohio...
AATGTCACACTTTGGTGTGAAGATGGGTAAGCCTGAGATTGCATTAGATGATTTACGTGGTTGGAAAGACAGTGTGATTAAAAAACTCACTGGTGGATTAACGGGTTTAGCCAAAGCACGCAAAGTACAAGTGGTGCAAGGTAAAGCAGCATTCTCTTCATCACATACGCTTACTGTAGCAACTGCAGAAGGTAATAAGGTGGTGAAATTTAACCATGCCATCATTGCAGCAGGTTCATCCGTCGTAAAAATTCCTGGCTTTCCTTATGATGATGCACGTTTAATTGATTCCACTGGTGCGTTGGAATTACGTCAAATACCTAAGCGCATGTTAGTTATCGGCGGCGGTATCATCGGACTAGAAATGGCTTGTGTTTATGATGCTTTAGGATCGAAAGTCACTGTAGTTGAATTTGCCGATGGCCTGATTCCTGCTGCTGATAGAGACATTGTTAAGCCCTTACAAAAACGTATAGAAAAACGCTACGAAGCAATTTATCTCAAAACCAAAGTCACCAAATTAGAAGCACGTGCAAATGGCTTGCTTGCAAGTTTTGAAGGTGATGCAGCACCGGCTGAACCACAGTTATATGACATGGTATTAATGGCAGTCGGTCGTCGTCCGAATGGACGTGAAATTGATGCCGACAAAGCAGGTGTGATTGTGAATGAGCGTGGCTTTATTCCGGTTGATAAGCAACAGCGCACAAATGTGCCGCATATCTTTGCGATTGGTGATATTTGTGGCGATCCTATGTTGGCACATAAAGCTACCAATGAAGCGAAAGTCGCAGCAGAAGTTATCGCAGGTCATAAAGTTGAATTTGATGCGATGACTATTCCTTCTGTGGCTTACACCGATCCAGAAATTGCATGGATGGGTGTGACAGAAACTGAAGCCAAAGCAAAAGGCATCGCTTATGAAAAAGCAAGCTTCCCTTGGGCTGCTTCTGGTCGTGCACTAGCTATGGGTAGAGATGATGGTGTAACGAAATTACTCTGGGATCCAACAAGTAAACGTATCATAGGCGCGAGTATTGTTGGGGTGAATGCAGGCGAGTTATTAGCTGAAACAGTGCTTGCAATGGAGATGGGTGCGGATTTGGAAGACTTAGCTTTAACAGTGCATGCCCATCCCACTTTATCTGAAACACCTATGTTTGCAGCAGAGATGGGATTGGGCAGTATTACGGATTTATATATACCTAAAAAGTAGGTGTTTAGATTTTGAATAAATAGCATTAATAGATAAGTGCATAAAAAAAGGGGAAAATTAAATTTCCCCTTTTTTATATTTCTCGTTTTTGAAATTTGTTGCGCAGTAAAGTTGGAATCATCTGACTTGAATAACTTCTTATTTATCTTAGATATTCAAAAATGTAGTATCCAAAGAAAATATTCATCCATGTATTGTCTTTTTGTATGTCTCATAGAGTTCAACGTGAGTTAATTTATTGTTGCTATTGTTTTTTAGTATTCCTGACATTATTTTAGGATCTATTATTTCAGGATCTATGTTGGAATTTTGTTTTGTATTGTGTTCTTTTATAAAATTATCGGATTATTTTTTTCGTTAGCATTTTTTTTCATCCAATTTTGCTCTATTTGTGGTTTTGCTAGTTTAGCTAATTCAGTGGAAAGTTGTATATTTATAACTTCTTTGTTTCCATCTGTATTTTTGCCTTTTAGACTTTTTATAGCCTTCTGTAAAATATTAAATTTTTGATTATTTTTTAAGTCTAATAATTCACTGCGATTCATTTCTTTGCCTAAGATTAATGCTTTTTCTGAGGTTACTCCCTTATGTTTTTTCACCCATGCTGCATTTGCTGAAATAGATTTTATATCTTCAATATAGATTTCCTTTTTAGCCTCATTAGCCTTATTAATTTGTGTAGCTATAAATCTAAGTTTATCTTTTTCTGAAGATGCATTTAAACCTTCTATCGTAAGGAATGCGTCTTTAATTCGTTCTAAATTTTCTTTTTTAACTGTTTCCCCATTGAATGTGAATTGATAATTTTCTAGTAAATTTTTTAATTCCGAAAAAACATCGTTTTTAATTGAATTTTTCGAATCTGTAACCCTGTCAACTAAGCCTCCCGCAATGTTTGTAATTGCTACATTCAAGGCATTTTTATCTTGATCTTGAATTCCATCTGTATTCACAAATAATCTTAATTGATTTTCTAAATTTTCAATGACTAAATTTTTTGCGGATAGGTTTGAGTCTGGTTTTTTATTTTCTGAGAATGTATTTTTAAAAATTAAAGCCTTTAATTTTTGAAAAATTGTTTCTGAATGAATTTTATTATCTTTAGAGATATAGACAATAGAGCCTTTTTGATTGGCTTTGGCGACAACGGTTAAGTCTTGAAATAAGTGGGCATTAATTTTTCCTGGAATCATTATTTTCTCCTCAAGGTAAGCGTATCAAGTTGAATTGATACGTTACTTTGAGAATTGTTTTGTTCCGGCAATGTTTTTAGGTCGGCAGCTTATTTACTAACCTAGTTGCCGACCTAAGTGAAATTTAAGCGAGTGGGGCGATTAAGATTTAATTGAGGTAACAACGTCATCTAGCATGGTTAACATCTGATCGATCTCTGTTAATGAAATATTCAGTGCAGGCATAAAGCGTAGCAGGTCAGGTCTGGGTGAATTAAGTAAGAGTCCCACTGGCTCTAGATCACGTGCGATTTCCACTATCTTTGCACCTATTGGTGATCCTAGTTTCAAGGCACGCAGTAATCCTTCACCACGTTCGCCTTGCATGCCATGCTTAGCAGAGATTTTTTCTAAGCCTGCTTTTAGATAGTTACCTTTATCAATCACGGATTGTAAAAATCCAGGTGCGAGTAAGGTGTTAAGGACAGCAAGTCCTACTGCTGTCATTAATGGATTGCCGTTGTAAGTACCACCCTGATCACCTGGTTCGAAGCAAGCAAACTCTTCTTTACACAGCAAGGCAGATAAAGGCACGCCACCACCTATGCCTTTGCCTAGTGTCATGATGTCAGGTTCTATATCAGATAATTGATAGGCAAATAATTTTCCTGTACGTCCCATACCGGCTTGTACTTCATCGACGATCAATAGAATGCCGTGCTTTTTAGTTAGCGCACGTAAGCCTTGCATAAATTCTTTGGTAGCAGGTATCACACCGCCTTCACCTTGTACTGGCTCCAACATCACTGCGATTGTTTTAGTTGTGATCAGTGCTTCCACACTCGCCAAATCATTTAAGTGCGCTTTAGGAAAACCAGCGACTTGTGGCGCGAACATTGAGTCCCAACCTTCTTTACCAGAGGCAGACATGGTAGCTAAGGTACGACCATGAAAGCTGTGATCAAAGGTAATGATTTCATAGCGGTTTTCACCGGCAGCATTCTTATTTAACTTACCCCATTTACGCGCTAGTTTGATTGCACCTTCATTTGCTTCAGCACCGCTGTTAGCAAAGAAAACGCGATCAAAGCAAGAATATTCAGTCAGTGCGGTAGCCAAAGCGAGTGAAGGTTCATTAAAAAAAGCAGGAGAAGGATTAATCACCTTAGCAGCTTGTTCAACTAAAGCCTGTTGTATACAAGCTGGTGAATGCCCTAAACAATTCACAGCCCAGCCTTGTAGATAATCTAAATACCGTTTGCCATTATGATCAGAGAGCCACATACCTTCGCCTTTGGTAAACACTAGTGGCGGACGATTGGTAATGTAAAGCAGTGCTTCGGTATTGTAATGACTGAAGACGTTGTGCTCAGGCTTGTTCATGATGTGTGATTTTCAATGTATGGATATGTTATTGATTTACGTTGCTGCTAAATCAGCTTGCGAGGTAAATGAATCGGCAAAAAATTCTTCTTCAGGTAATTTGCATGTTTTTACAAAATCATGACGTGCAGCTTCTACCATTACCGGTACACCACAAGCATAGACTTGATGGGCAGTGAGATCAGGAAAATCTTGCATCACAGCTTGATGTACAAAACCAGTACGTCCTTGCCACTGATCTTCAGCTAATGCATCAGAGATAACAGGAACATAGCTAAAGTTCGGTAGTGACTTTGCCCATTCTTCACACAGTGCATGCATATATAAATCTTGTGGACGGCGACCACCCCAATACAAAGTGATGGGTCGTGTGAGTTTTAAGTGCACTGCATGTTCTACCAAAGCTTTAATCGGAGCGAAGCCTGTACCGGAAGCTAAAAGTACTATAGGCTTGTCTGATTCTTCGCGCAGAAAAAAAGTACCAAGTGGGCCTTCAAAACGCAAAATATCACGCTCTTTTAATGTGCCAAACACTTGATCAGTAAACAGCCCACCAGGCATATGACGGATATGTAGCGAGATATTTTCATCTGTATGCGGAGCATTCGCCATGCTGTAACTGCGGCGCTTGCCATCTTTAAGTAGAAATTCTATGTATTGACCAGCTTTATATTGCATGCGTTCCGTAGCAGGCAATTGTAATGACATGATGATGACATCCTCACTCACGCGTTCAATTTTTGCGACGCGCGAGGGAAGTTTTTTAACCGGTATATCACCAGCACCCATCACTTCTCGGGCTTCGATAGTGACATCAGTTTGCGGCACAGCGCAGCAAAATAAAGCCTGTCCTGCGGTTTGTTCTGCAGCAGATAAGGCACGTTCTTGATGATCGCGATGTGTGACGCTACCTTCTAATAATTTGCCTTTGCAACTACCACAAGCCCCATTTTTACAACCATAAGGCAAACCGACGCCAGCTCTTATCGCAGCTGCTAAGATAGATTCATCTGTCTCACAGGTGAATTGTCGTCCACTGGGCTGAACTGTTACCTGAACCGTCATACAATCTCGTCCATGCAAAAAAATAAAATTAAAAAAATCGCACATCCTCGTCTCTTGCTAGTGGGATGTGGCGATGTCGGAATGCGACTACTGCCTTTGTTGCAAGATAAATTTCGCGTCTTTGCCACCACCAGTCAAGTTGCTCGAGTCACTGAGCTAAGAGCGGCAGGTGCTATTCCATTGGTTGTCAATCTAGATCAGCCCCACACTTTACAAAAGCTAGTGGGATTAGCGCCATATATAGTCCATTTGGCACCACCACAAGCAGAGGGCAAATTAGATAGACGAACTCGCAATCTCATCACCATTTTACCTCGACATGGCAAGCTCGTTTATATCAGTACCACTGGAGTATATGGGGATTGCGGTGGGGCGAGTTTTGATGAGACTAGAACCGTGGCTCCCTTTAATGCGCGCGCCTTGCGAAGAGTCGATGCAGAACAGAGTTTGCGAGCTTGGGCAAAAAAATCTCAAGCGCAGTGCGCCATTTTGCGAGTGCCAGGAATTTATGCTGCTGATCGTTTGCCAGTCGATAGACTGCGCCAAGGAACACCTGCGCTTGCAGCAGAAGATGATGTCTATACCAACCATATTCATGCCGATGATTTAGCCGCCATCATCAAGCTAGCATTATTTCGCTCCCAAGCTCAACGGGTGTATCACACAGTCGATGATTCTGATTTAAAGATGGCGCAGTATTTTGATCTGGTAGCAGATGCATTTCAGCTGCCACATCCACCACGGTTGCCACGTAGCGAACTCGCTCAACACGTGTCGCCTATGTTGATGTCATTTATGTCTGAATCACGCCGTTTACAGAATCATAGAATGAAGGCGGAGTTAGGTGTACAACTGCGCTATCCGCATGTGAGCGATACTTTGAAAACTTTGAAATAAGTTTTAACGCGGAACTATAGATTTCTCAACGGTTTATTTATCCCATGATTTCAATCCATCGACCCAAGATTTAGCTGGTAGCTTAGTAATATCTTTGATGACGGCAGCACGCTGATAGAGCTCAGCAAAATCTTGCAAGGGTTGCGATTTGAAAGCAAATGCAACTACATTTCCTTGATGTACTTCTGGCAGACAAAGCACAGTATGAAAAGCAAACTGCATTGCTTTTAAATTTTTCAAAAAACTAGGATGGTCACCAAATAAATTCACCGTCACCATGCCATTTTTCTTAAGGCACGCAGCACAAGCTTGGTAAAACTCTGCGCTATCCAACATAGGGCCACGTGCAGTGGCATCATATAAATCGATTTGTAAAACATCGATCTGATCATGATTCATGCTGTCTAAAACAAAATCCATTGCATCCATTTCTAGCACCGACAGCCTATCATCATCAGCAGGTAATTTGAACATACTGTGACAGACTTCGATCACAGAAGGATTTAGTTCAACTGCAGTGACATGACTTTGTGGGTACCACTTACGACAAAATTTTGTGAGTGCGGCAGCGCCTAAACCTAATTGCACAATGCGACTGGGCTGATCGACAAAGAGCATCCAAGCCATCATTTGCTGCGCATATTCCAGTTCTAACGAGTCTGGCTTTCGAAGTCGCATGGCGCCTTGTATCCATTCGGTTCCGAAATGTAGATAGCGCACCCCATTGTGTTCAGACAGAGTGATGGGTGCATAACGCGCATTTTTTCTAGCTGGACGTGAGGACTCGGTTTTTTCTATGGATTTTCTTTTAATAAGCATGATGGTCTCAGTTAGCTTGTAACAACTCAGGGCCGCGCTGACAAACAAGTTAGAATCCCTCGCATTCTACATTTGTGAGGCAAGATCATGAGTAAACCCATTATGTTAATTACCGGTGGTAGTCGTGGCATAGGCGCTGCAACAGCGCTAGGTGCAGCTACACGAGGATATCGTGTTGCAATTACTTATCTGGGTAATGTGGCTGCCGCGAATGAGATTGTGCAAAAAATTCAGCAGGGCGGTGGTGAGGCAATCGCGATTCAAGCCGATGTGAGTATTGAGGCAGATGTCTTACGATTATTTAAAACCGTGGATGAAAAAATGGGCATCCTGCATGCCTTGGTGAATAACGCTGGCATGTTAGAAAAACAAATGCGCTTGGATCAAATGGATCTAGGTCGTTGGCAGCGTGTTTTGAATGCGAATGTAATCGGATCATTTTTATGTGCACGTGAAGCTGTTTTACGCATGTCTACCAAACACGGTGGTAAAGGTGGTGTGATTGTGAATTTATCTTCCGCCGCTTCTAGACTCGGCTCGCCAAATGAATTCATTGATTACGCTGCTGCTAAAGGTGCTGTTGATTCTATGACCATAGGACTAGCGAAAGAAGTCGCTACCGAAGGCATACGTGTGAATGCAGTTCGTCCAGGATTGATTTATACCGACATACACATCAGTGCTGGAGAGCCAGGCAGAGTGGATAGAGCAAAAGTAGGCGTGCCTATGCAGCGAGGTGGATCAGCGGAAGAAGTGGCAGAGACTGTATTGTGGTTAGCGTCTGATGAATCTTCTTATGTGACTGGAACGCTGTTAGATGTGACGGGTGGTCGCTAAGTATGATTTATGAATAGCTTAGCTTACAGGCAGAGTAGTGAAAAAGGGAAATACCCATTCATGAATATTTCCCTTATTAAGTTTTATTTCAATGCCATACCCAACAACATATCATTGAGTTTTTTTACAAATCCCGCTGGATCAGTCAGCGTACCACCTTCAGCTAGCAATGCTTGATCAAACAGAATACTAGACCAATCATTGAATTTTCCATCTTCATATTTCAAGCGCTGCACTAAGGGATGATGAGGATTTATTTCCAATATAGGTTTTGATTCCGGCGCTGCCTGTCCTGAAGCTTTTAACATACGTAGCAAATTACCCGATAGTTCATCATCTCCCGATACCAAACATGCAGGTGAGTCAGTCAGACGGAAAGTAATACGTACATCTTGAGCTTTTTCCGAGAGTGCAGTTTTCATTTTTTCGACTAAATCTTTATATTCAGTCGCAGTTTCTTCTTTTTGTTTTTTCTCGGTTTCATCTTCTAATTTGCCAAGATCTAAATCACCTTTAGCAACAGAGACGAGTTGTTTGCCTTCGAATTCAGTCAAGAATGACAGCATCCATTCATCCACACGATCTGTGAGTAATAAAACTTCCAGACCTTTTTTACGGAAGATTTCTAGATGAGGACTGTTTTTAGCTGCCGTCCAACCATCTGCAGTCACGTAGTAAATCTTATCTTGCTCCGGTTTCATACGAGCGACATAGTCTGCAAATGAAATAGTTTGCGCATCGGTGTCGTTGTGAGTGGAAGCAAAGCGCAGCAGCTTAGAGATTCTCTCTTTATTGCTAGCGTCTTCGCCTATGCCTTCTTTTAAGACTTGTCCAAACTCTTTCCAGAAGTCTGCATATTTATCTTTTTTCTCTTGTTCATCCGCATTCGCTAATTCTTCCAGCATGCCTAAAACACGTTTGGTTGAACCTTCGCGTATAACTTTCACATCGCGTGATTCTTGTAAAATCTCACGCGATACATTTAAAGGTAAATCATTGGTATCAATCACACCTTTTACAAATCGCAGATAAATAGGCATCAGCTGTTCTGCGTCATCCATGATGAAGACGCGTTTTACATACAGCTTTATACCGCCACGTTTATTTCTATCCCATAAATCAAAAGGTGCATTCTTAGGTAAGTAAAGTAGCTGTGTGTATTCACTGCGGCCTTCTACACGATTATGCGTCCAGCTGAGTGGATCTTGATAATCATGTGAAACGTGTTTATAAAATTCTATGTATTGCTCATCTGTGATCTCAGATTTAGATCTTGCCCACAAAGCACTGGCTTGATTAATTGTTTCAAGTTCATCTTTGATGACCGTTTCTTTTTTCTCTTCATCCCATTCTTCTTTCTTCATACGTATGGGTAAAGAGATATGGTCTGAATATTTTCGTATCGTTGACTTTAACTTCCAAGCAGAGAGGAATTCATCCTCGCCTTCACGCAAGTGCAAGATGATGCGTGTACCACGCTGTGGTAATGAAATATTTTCAATAGTGAATTCACCTTCGCCGCCTGATTCCCAGCGCACACCTTGATCTGCAGGCAGTCCAGCACGTCGTGTTTCGACCGTGATTTTTTCAGCAACAATGAAGCCTGAATAAAAACCTACACCAAACTGACCAATTAATGCTGCATCTTTTTGTTGGTCGCCTGATAAGCGAGTAAAGAATTCTTTGGTACCGGATTTCGCAATCGTACCCAGATGGTCAATCGCTTCTTGCTGGCTCATGCCTATGCCATTGTCACTAATACTAATCGTGCGCGCAGTTTTATCGAAATCAACTCTGATGAATAATTCGCTTTGATTTTCAAACAAGGCATCATTGTTAATCGCTTCAAAACGCAATTTGTCTGCTGCATCGGATGCATTAGAGATCAGCTCACGTAAGAAGATTTCTTTATTCGAATACAAAGAATGAATCATCAGCTGTAATAGCTGTTTGACTTCGGCCTGAAAGCCCATGGTTTGTTTGGTATTACCAGACATGTGATCCCCTAAAAACTAAGTTGCAAGAAAAATAAAATATTTGGGTATTAAATTGGGCTGACGCATCAGATTTCAAGAGCTGTAAGGGTAAAATCACCCTTATTCAGTGCTTTTATTCCACCATTCCATTGGAGTTCACCATGTCGATTCAACAAAAATTAAAGGATTTACACATCACCTTACCGGCAGTGGCAACACCAGCCGCGGCTTATGTCATGTATGTACAGACTGGTAACAACGTGTATTTGTCTGGGCATATTGCTAAACAAGATGGCAAGGTGTGGGTCGGCCAATTAGGTAGAGATATGACGACTGAGCAGGGTAAGCAAGCTGCACGTGCAGTAGCGATTGATTTAATGGCGACCCTACAAGCAGCTTGTGGTGGTGATTTATCTAAAGTAAAACGCATAGTGAAATTAGTAAGCTTAGTGAATTCAACTGCTGAATTTACTGAGCATCATCTCGTCACTAACGGCGCATCAGAGTTGTTGGGTGAAGTTTTCGGTGAGGCTGGCAAACATGCGCGTTCCGCATTCGGGGTATCGCAATTACCTATGGGAAGTTGTGTAGAAATTGAGATGGTAGCGGAGTTGATTGGTTAATTAAAATATTTTCTTGCTTTATATCCAACCAAATGAGGTAAACTAAATCCTCAAATTATGAATGGTGATGCTATGCCAAAACATCAACCTAAAGCCTCAAAAAAATCTAGTAAGAGTTTACAAGTATCTGCTTCTAAGCCTGTTGCAGCACGTCCGACGAGCGTCAAGCGTTTGCAAATTTCTAGAGGTGTGGCTAAGCAAAAGCCAATCTCAGTGCCGAAAATAACACCTCTTGGTGTTTATAAAGCTTCACATTTCGAGCGTATAGAAATGATACGTAGAGGTGTACCTGCAACAACTTTAAATGACATCGTTCGTAAGATGGACGTTTCTAAAGATAGCCTGTATGTGACGTTGCGATTTCCTGCTTCAACTATGGACAGAAAAATACGACAAAACGACACACTATCATCTGAACATACAGAGCGCTTGCTTGGTCTTGAGCGGCTAATTGGTCAAGTTGAAGTCATGCTGATTGAATCAGGTCACGATAAAAAATTTGACGCCAGTCGTTGGGTAGGTGCTTGGCTAGAGCGACCGATTCCTGCACTTGATGGATCTAAACCAGCTGACTATATGGATACAATCGAAGGACAAGAATTCATTTCTAGATTACTTGCACAGTCTCAGTCTGGAGCTTATGGCTGATGCGAGTTTGGAGAATCGCTAGTCAATCGTTAGCCTATTCTGCTAAAGATCTATCCGGAGCTGGTGCGAAAGTCACTGGTGGTCGGTGGAATAGTGTCGGAATACCAGTTTTATATTGCGCTGAAAATCCATCATTAGCATGTCTTGAAACGCTAGTGCATCTGGGTACTAGCGATTTACCTTTGCAGCGCTATCTTATCGCTATTGATATACCTGATCGCATTTGGAGAGCTAGAGTTATAGTTGAAACTGAATTGCTACCTACAAATTGGAATATTTCTCCACCAACTAAATCGAGTATAGATTTCGGGAATGCATGGATTAAGTCAGAAAAATCGGTAGTGATGAGCTTGCCTTCTGTGATTGTTCCAGAAGATTCTATTTTTCTGATTAATCCTATGCATAAAGATGTGAGCCTAATTAATGCGGTGGTTGTGCGGAAATGGGAATACGACGTCAGACTTTTTAGTTAAATCATTGAGATGCTATTTACTTTATCCCTCAGTATTAAATCTTTGCGCAAACTCTTTGGCGATAGGTAGCACCATATCTTGTTCAGTCGCTAGTGTGAGTGCAACGTAAGCATCTGCTTGTGGTGTAACGATTTGATAAATAGATTTGCATACATCATAAGCAGTCACTCCTGCCCAATCTGCTCGTAATAATTCAGCAGGCAATTGCGGATCATGTAGTTGCACTCGACGAAAAGCATGTATTAGTAAGGTGCGAATAACAAAAGCTTGTTGATCAGTTAAATCACTTTCTTCTTGTAATAAAGAGAGTAGAGGGGCGAAGCGTTTTACAAAATCTGCATAGCCTTTTATGACTCCTTCGAGTTGCCAACAATGCGTTAATAAATCTGTCAGTGGTCGGCTTGTGATGTCGCTAAGACTAGTCGCTGCAGAAACAAACACATGATCAGCATTGCCTGTACGTTGCAAAATTTCTGACACGGCTGCTTCTTTGCTACCTGGATGAACGAATACACCGGGTGCGATCAGTCCAAACCCTTCCCACAATAATTCTTTTTTCAATTGATTGCGATCGCTGCTACTACTTAAAGCTGGTGGCGCGATGACGAATATCCAACGACCATCCCAAGCTGAACTGGCGGGTGCATAGACACGCTGATGCGCTCGTGCAAAACGCTTAGCCCCCTGTGATGTGAGCGAGTACTGACTTCTTCGTCCGCTGCGATTTGCATGTAGCCAGCTTTCTTCAGTTAGCCGAAAAACACTGGTGCGCACTAGTCTGTCATTAATCTTCAGCGCGTCCATCAGTGCAATTAAACTGCCCAGCCAAACTGCGCCGCCACGTGGCGCAATCGCATCGCCAAAAACAGTCATGACGATGGACTTTGCGCGTGGTGGCTGCTGTTTTAAAAATCCAGCAATCCATTTGTCTATGGCTTTATGTTTCATAGTTGCTAAGTGGCTGAAAGCTAAGTGAAAAGCCTAGAAAAAACGATAAAATCGTGGGCTTTATTAAATGATACGAATTTACGCAATATATTTAATTTCGCGTATCATATAGCAAAATATAAGCAGCGCAATCAATTCGCGAGGAGACAAACAATATGTATGCCCAAATGGTCGATACCGGTGCCGCTCGTGTGCAGGCAATGTCTGAAATGAGTGCTGAAGAGCGCGCCTTTCAGGAAAAAATTGATGCAGGCATCAAGATTGAGCCTAAAGACTGGATGACCGAGGGTTATCGCAAAACCTTGATTCGGCAAATTTCTCAGCATGCGCACTCTGAAATCGTAGGTCAGCTACCCGAGGGAAATTGGGTGACGCGCGCGCCGACTTTGCAACGCAAAGCGATTTTGCTGGCCAAGATACAAGATGAAGCCGGTCATGGTTTGTACTTATATAGCGCGGCTGAAACGCTAGGTGTGTCACGTGACCAAATGAATGCGGATCTTTTATCCGGCAAAGCCAAGTACTCCAGTATTTTTAATTATCCCACGCTGTCATGGGCTGACATGGGTGCTATCGGTTGGTTAGTAGATGGCTCTGCCATCATTAATCAAATTCCTTTATGTCGTTGTTCGTATGGACCCTATGCACGTGCCATGGTGCGTGTATGTAAAGAAGAGTCATTTCACGCTCGTCAGGGTTACGACATCATGATGGCACTCTGCCGTGGCACAGCAGAACAAAAAGCAATGGCACAAGATGCACTCAATCGTTGGTGGTGGCCTTCTTTAATGATGTTTGGCCCGCCTGATACTGACTCCGTGAATAGTGCGCAATCAGCGCAATGGAAAATTAAATTATTTTCGAATGATGAACTGCGTCAGCGTATGGTGGATCAGACTGTTCCTCAAGCTGATTATCTCGGACTGACTATTCCTGATCCTGATTTGAAATGGAATGAAGAGCGTGGCCATTATGATTTTGGTGCAATTGATTTTTCTGAATTATTCAATGTCGTCAAAGGCCATGGCCCTTGTAATCGTGAACGTTTAGCAGCACGTCGTAAAGCATGGGATGACGGTGCGTGGTTTCGTGATGGACTGACAGCTTATGCAGATAAACAATCGCATCGTAAAGCGGCATAAGTTTGTAAGGATTAGTGAGCAAGGATTAGTAAGGAAAGAAGATGAGTAAAGAATGGCCTTTATGGGAAATTTTTGTGCGCAGCCAGCATGGTCTGTCACATAAACATGTTGGTAGCTTACATGCACCCGATGCAGAGATGGCAATCAATAATGCCCGCGATGTGTATACACGCCGCAATGAAGGCGTCTCAATCTGGGTTGTACTCGCTAATCAAATCATTGCAAGTAGTCCGCATGATAAAGAAGAATTATTCGAGCCAGCGAATACCAAAGTGTATCGACATCCTACTTTCTTCCCCATACCAGAAGAAGTAAAAAATCTGTAAGACATACAGCAATCAATAACAACAAATAACTACAACGCTGACACATGACTGTCGAACCAAAATTTGAATGGTTGCTACGCTGTGGTGATAACGCACTCATACTCTCGCAAAGATTGTCAGAGTGGTGCGGTAAAGGTCCTATTCTTGAAGAAGATATGGCGGCAACCAATGTTGCATTAGATTTGCTTGGCCAAGCCACACTATGGTTGACGTATGCTTCAGAGCATAAGCAAGATGGACGCAATGCAGATCAACTTGCATTTCTTCGTGATGCGCATGCATTTCGCAACGCATTGCTGGTCGAGCAGCCGAATGAAGATTATGGTCACACTTTAGTTAGACAATTTTATTTCGACGCTTGGCATTATTTTTTCTTGGAAGCCTTATTGCAATCGCGTGATGAAAAAATTGCAGCTATTGCAGAAAAATCAATCAAAGAAGTGCGTTATCACTTGCGACGGAGTAGTGATCTCATCATCCGTCTAGGTGATGGTAGTCAAGAGAGTCATCAACGTATACAACGATCTGTCGATGCGCTGTGGATGTATACCGGAGAATTATTCACACCGGATGCAATTGATCTGGAAATGCAACAACAAGGTATTGCACCGGATTTGCTTCAATTACACGCAAAATGGAAGCAGCACATACAACAAGTCTGTACTGAAGCGACATTGCTTGTGCCGTCTGACCAAGCATGGATGCAAAAAGGTGGAAAAACAGGCGTGCATACTGAACATCTAGGTTATCTACTTGCAGAGATGCAGTTCTTACAGCGTACCTATCCCGGAGCGCAGTGGTGATACCAGCTGTGACAAGCTTATGGAAAAGTCTGGAGCAAGTCACTGATCCGGAAATTCCTGTCATTTCAGTCGTTGAGTTAGGCATAGTGCGTAATCTAGATATCGATGCAGAAAGTAATTGCGTAGTCACGATTACGCCAACCTATTCAGGTTGCCCTGCAATGGAAGTCATTGCAGAAGAAATCACCGCAGCTTTACAAAATTTAGGTGTGAAAAAAGTAAAAATAGTGCATCAGCTTTCACCTGCATGGACTACTGATTGGATGCATGCATCGGGTAAAGCAAAATTACGTGAATATGGTATCGCACCGCCTGTGCAGCAAGTGATAGATATTTCTAGTTTAAGCAGAATCAGTGAACCTCATATCGATTGTACGCATTGTGGTTCTAAGAATACGAGATTAGTAAGTCAATTTGGCTCTACCTCATGCAAAGCTTTATATCGCTGCAATGATTGTCTAGAGCCATTTGATTATTTTAAAGCGCACTAAGGCTAAGTAAGAATTAAGGGTGAAGGTATGTCTGTATTTCATTCATTATCTATACATTCAACGCGCATAGAAGCGCGCGATACTTTGATAGTACGCTTTGCTGTGCCTGATGATTTGCGTGAAGTTTTTCATTTCACGCAAGGACAGTACCTTACATTAAGAGCTCAGATAGACAATGAAGAAGTTAGACGCTCTTATTCGATTTGCTCTGCAGTGCAAGATGGCACCTTAGAAGTAGCAATTAAAAAAATATCTGATGGCCTGTTTTCAAATTGGGCAGCGCAACATCTGCAAGCAGGTGTACCCATAGATGTTATGCCTCCGATGGGGAAATTTTTTACGCCGCTTGTAGCTGAAAATAAAAAACACTATCTAGCCTTTTGCGCTGGTAGTGGCATCACTCCTATTTTTTCCATCATTAAAACTACGCTACTGACTGAGCCACAAAGTCGATTCACACTGGTGTATGGTAATCGCGCTTCTTCCACCATGATATTTAGAACTGCTTTGTCAGATTTAAAAGATCAATACATGGATCGCTTTAATTTCATCAATGTGATGACGCGTGAGCAGCAAGATGCAGAATTATTTAACGGACGTATTAATGCTGAAAAATGTCAGTCGCTATGTCAGCACTGGATTAATCTCAATGATATCGATCAGACCTTTATTTGTGGGCCTGAGCAAATGACAGAAGAGGTTGCTTCAACCTTAGTAAAATTAGGGTTAGATAAAACCAAAATAAAAACTGAACTCTTTGGTACGCAAGCCAGTACTAAAACTCGTCGTCCAGAGTCAGTGAGAGCGCATAGTGATACACATTGTGATGTGACCGTAGTCTTAGATGGTCGACAATTCACATTTAGTATGGAAAAAGACAAACAGTCAGTACTAGAAGCGGGTTTGAGTCAGGGCTTAGATTTGCGCTATTCCTGCAAGGGAGGCGTATGTTCAACCTGCCGTTGTAAGGTAACCGAAGGCAAAGTCGATATGGATATGAACTATGCCTTAGAAGATTATGAAATTGCACGCGGCTTTGTTTTATCGTGTCAGTCATTCCCTGCAACAAATACGCTAACGATAGATTTTGATCAGGAAAATTAAACCTTATGACGACATCAGAAAATTCCCAAGTATTAGCGGAAGCAACAGCAAATTCTATGTATGCTCGCGATCATGCTACGCAAGCGCTAGGCATAAAAATTGTTGCTATCAAACCTGGTGTGGCTAGCATGCAGATGGTGGTACAAAAAACGATGTTGAATGGTCATCAAACCTGTCATGGTGGATATATTTTTACGCTTGCTGATTCTGCGTTTGCCTTTGCTTGTAATAGCTACAATATTCAAGCAGTGGCAGCAGGATGCTCGATTGAATATTTAGCGCCAGCTTATGAACATGATGTATTAACTGCCCAAGCTCAGGAACAAAGCCGTACTGGCCGTACAGGCATCTATGATGTCGCAGTGATGAATCAAGATGGTAAAAAAATTGCGCTATTTCGAGGTAAGTCGCATCAGTTAAAAGATGCAGTGATACAAAAATAAATTAGTAATAAATAAAAATAATCAAAAATATAAAATTCGGAGACAGGTATGCATGCTAGACAACCACAATCTGGTGATCTGGAACCTATAGAAAAAGCGAGTCGTGATGAGTTGCAAAGCTTGCAGCTAGAAAGATTGCGACTAACCCTATTGCATGCGTATAACAATGTGCCGCACTATAAAGCTGCCTTTGATGCAAAAGGCGTACATCCTAGTGATCTACATTCTTTATCAGATTTAGCAAAATTTCCTTTCACATCAAAAAATGATTTGCGTGCCAACTACCCATTTGGCATGTTTGCTGTCCCGCGTGAACAAGTCGCACGTATTCATGCATCATCAGGTACCACAGGCAAACCAACGGTAGTTGGTTATACAAAAAATGATATAGAGACGTGGTCGCAACTCGTTGCGCGTTCTATTCGTGCTTCAGGTGGACGTGCCGGTGATATCGTCCATGTTGCTTATGGCTATGGTTTATTTACTGGTGGTTTAGGTGCACATTACGGTGCTGAGAAATTAGGTTGTACAGTCATTCCTATGTCAGGTGGACAAACAGAAAAACAAGTACAACTGATTTGTGACTTTAAGCCTGACATCATCATGGTTACACCTTCTTACATGCTGAACATCATAGAAGAATTTACGCGACAAGGATTGGATGCTGCAGCAAGCTCATTAAAGATAGGTATTTTTGGTGCAGAGCCATGGACGGATGCCATGCGTGCAGAGATAGAGCAGCGTGGTGGATTAGATGCAGTCGATATTTATGGCTTATCTGAAGTAATGGGTCCTGGTGTGGCGAATGAATGTATAGAGAGTAAAGATGGTCCTGTGATTTGGGAAGATCATTTTTATCCTGAAATCATCCACCCAGAGACGGGTGAAGTTTTACCTGATGGTGAGTTAGGTGAATTAGTTTTTACTTCTCTGACTAAAGAAGCTATGCCAGTGATTCGGTATCGTACGCGTGATTTAACACGCTTACTGCCACCTACATCACGCTCTATGCGTAGGATGGGAAAAATCACAGGTCGTTCTGACGACATGCTCATAATACGTGGTGTAAATCTCTTCCCTAGCCAAGTAGAAGAAATGTTATTACAGTTTTCTTCGTTAGCGCCACACTATCAACTCGTGCTAAGTCGCGATGGACATTTAGATGCACTCGAAGTCTTAGTCGAAGCGCGAGATGAGCATGCTCTTGATCACGCAATACAGCATGGTAAAGTCCTAGAACAGCAAATTAAATCCTACATCGGCGTCACATGTCATGTGACAGTACTACCTGTTAATGGTGTAGAACGCACCTTAATAGGAAAAGCACGGCGTGTCGTTGATAAACGCAATCTAACCTGATGCTGAGTTATTGATGTGCCTAGATACTAACCAGCACTTTTCAAAATTCTCATCCACTCTACGCAGTTATGTATGTCATTGCCGTCTCACAGGCTAATGCGCGTAAAAAATAGTGACAAGCTATCTTAATAAGCTGTGTTGAAAATCAGCTTGGCTTGGAATATTTTTGAGGCTGCTCAATTTTATTGTTCTTGATTGGTTCAAAATCTATCTTAATAGTGGATTGTGATTCAAAACACAGACAAGGTTATTGCATGGATCATTTAACCGGCGGGGCTTTTACTAGTTTAAAAGAAGCATTAGCCTTTGATGATAATCTTGAAAATAAAAATTCAAACTTCAAAGAGAATGTAGTAGAAATAATCGAGTCAGATGTATCAACGAGCGCAATCAATGGACTAGAGCATCTGTATGGTGGTTTATATTCCTTCTATCAATTTTTACAATTACAAGGGGTAGATAAGCATAATCTTAGATCATGGATATTGTATAGAAATAAAAAATTATCAGCAGTATTTTTATTTTATATACAAGGAACACATCTCCGCGTAGTAACAGAAATGATGGCTGTTACAGAAAATGATTTAAGTTGTTTTGCACAGAATATTTTTTCTCAGCATAAAAAAATTCAATCACTAGCTTTTCATGCATGTGAACTACCTAGTATTCTTCCTAACTACCCGCATCAAATTTTTAATTGCTCTGAAAATTTCATCATTGATTTACCTGTCAGTAGTGAGCGCTATTTGCTAAGTCTGGGTCGTGCAACGCGTAAATCTATTAAATCTTCAATCCATAAATTCCAACGAGATTTTCCGAATTTTGAATTACGACTAAAAGAAGGATTAGAACTCAGCGCAGTGGAGCAAAAAGCCATGCTCCAAGCATTGCAGCGCTATAAACAGTCAACGATGACAGATCGAGGAAGAGCAGTAGTTTTTAATGAAGCTGAAAATCAACAATTATTAACATTAGTCTTAGAGAGGGGTCTGTTCACTCAAGTTATCATCAATGGTGAGATGCGAGCTGGCTCGATCGCTTGTCGCGTCGGAAAAAATATGGTGATGTTAATTTCAGCTGCAGATCCTATCTTGACAAGCTATCGATGTGGTTTCTTGGTTTGTTATTGGACGATTAGTGAGTGTGCTCAGCGCGGTTTTCAGCAATGTCATTTACTCTGGGGGCGATATCAATATAAGACACAATTAGGTGCGCAGTCACATAATTTAATGCATGTAATTTTTTATCGTTCTTATCTTGCTATGGCACTATCGCCAATCAAGTTCATGTCCATGTTTAGTCAAGACATTTCTACAAAAAGTAGAAATTGGCTTCTAGCACTCACTCAACGTAGTTCGAATAAGTTGATACAACAGATAATGTGTAGTGCACGATCGCTACGCACGCACTGGCATACATTAAGACTATGAATATTCTGCCAGTGCTTGGAAATGCATGACCTTATATACGGCCAAACTATTTCCTTCTGGTTTGTCACAGGAAGAGGCGCAATACCGTTTCCGAAAAAATGGACCGAATGTCTTACCACCATCACGTTCTTCTGGCCTATGGCATGTTCTACGTGATTTAAATCGCGAACCCATATTTTTATTATTATTTGCCGCCAGTGCGATTTACTTTTTTCTGGGTGAAGCGAGTGACGCATTGTTATTGCTGAGTTTTGTTTTAGTTGCACTCGGCATTGTGATCTCACGGCAGCGACAAACCGAGCATGTGTTGGATGCATTACGTGAACTTTCTAGCCCTCGTGCATTAGTAATGCGAGATGGGAAATTAAAGCGTATCCCAAGTCAAGAAGTAGTAATCGGTGATGTCTTTAGTTTGCAAGAAGGCGACAGGGTGGCTGCCGATGGCAGACTAGTGTATGCCCATGGTATTGAACTTGATGAGTCGCTATTAACTGGAGAATCTGTCACAGTCAGTAAAGTCATCCATGATGTTGTGTATTCAGGATCACTCGTTGTGCGTGGTGATGCAATGGCAGAAGTGATTGCTATTGGAGCTGATACTGCAGTAGGAAAGATAGGTCATAGCCTTAATACAGTTGAATCACCAGACAGCCCTCTGCAACTTGAGATCATGATGATGATACGGCGCTTTGCAGCGGTGGGTTTACTGGTTTCATTATTAGTTTGGGTGTTAATCGGTGTAATACGACATGATTGGATAGGCGGACTGTTGGCGGGCATTACACTTGCCATGTCGATTTTGCCGGAAGAATTTTCTGTCGTGTTAATGGTGTTTATGACACTAGGTGCTTGGCGCATCGCTAAGCATCATGTATTAACCCGACATACCAGTGTGATTGAAGCCCTAGGCGCTGCAACTGTTTTATGTGTTGATAAAACCGGAACCCTTACTCAAAACAGTATGGCAGTGACTGCCATTATTGCAGGTCATAACAGAATCAAATTCGAATCTGGTGTTGTTCCGCATTTATCTCCTTCTAAGATCAAAGTCATTGAGCTTGCGCTAATGGCAAGTGAAATAAAAGCTATCGATCCTATGGAGCAGGCATTTCATCGCCTAGCACATTGCATCATGCCTGAGTTTGAGGAGCAGCTACGCAATAGCACCCTACTTAAAGAATATGATATGTCGGCTTCGCAGTTAGCTGTTATTCATGTTTGGCGCATACCGCAAGCTGTAAATGCGATAGTCGCTACCAAAGGTGCGCCTGAATCCATTATGCATTTATGCAAAATGCGCCCAGACCGAATCACTAGAACGATGAAAGAAGTCCACTATCTAGCTGGGCAGGGTTTGCGAGTGTTAGCAGTCGCAACCGGGAAATGGCCATTAGATAATCAGGTATGGCCAGAAGAGGTCATGCAATTTGAGTTTGAGTGGGGTGGATTAATTGGATTAGCGGATCCATTAAGAATTGGTGTAGATGCAGCCATTGCAGAGTGCCAAGCTGCAGGTGTACGTGTCGTCATGATTACAGGCGATTATCCTGAAACAGCGCGTGCTATCGCAAAGCAGGCAGGTCTGAACATAGACTTTGTTATGACAGGAGTTGAATTAGATGCAGTAAGTGAAAAAGACTTACCGCTTATGTTAAAGAACACACAAATTTTTGCACGCATGATGCCACATCATAAGCTGCGCTTAGTGCAGATTTTGCAAGAGCAAGGTGAAATTGTTGCAATGACAGGTGATGGTGTGAATGATGCTCCAGCACTTAAAGTGGCGCATATAGGTATTAGCATGGGGCAGCGCGGAAGTGACGTGGCACGAGAAGCTTCTTCATTAGTATTACTGAATGATGATTTTTCATCGATAGTTAAAACCATGCGTACTGGTAGACTGATTGTCGATAACTTACGCAAAGCTCTGCGCTATATCATTGGAGTACATCTTCCAATAGCAGGACTTGCTTTACTTCCTTTATTTACCGGCTCAGCATTAATTTTGACACCATCTCTCGTCATGTTTTTAGAAATGGTGATTAATCCTACTTCTTCACTCGTTTTTGAAAATGAAGAAGCGGAAAAAGATTTAATGTTAAAACCACCACGCAGCAGTACTGAACTATTCTTTGGATCAAAAAATATTCTGTATGCCTTAATACAAGGGCTAGGCTTACTTTTATCTTGCATGATGGTTTTTTTTATTCTTCAACAAACAGATTACGCCCAAGAAGAAATACGTGCCACAGTTTTTATAACGATAGTACTGAGTAATTTATTAATGATGATAGTGAGTCGATCTGATCATGAAGATCTGCTTACGCTAGTAGTAAAACCTAATAAATATCAGAATTGGGTAATAGGCGTAACTATTTTTGCACTCATACTCGTATTACAGATACCTTGGCTATCTGATTTATTTAATTTCTCGCCCCCCTCGCTAGCTGCAGTGCTACTTGCATTCAGTGCGTGCTTATTTGCATTACTTTGGTTGGAAATAGTAAAAACTATTTTTTACGCAACGATATGCTCAAGTTGACTCATCCAGTAGATTGAAATGCATAGAGTTATTTTTAACTATCTATAAAAAATCACATCATAGAAAGAAATCTATGTGGACCGCAATCGATAATTACTGGCGTACTGCCTCTCAACCATGTGCGCTGCATTCTCATCAAGATTTTCCAAGCACACCACATGAGGAAGAAGATAAGCCAACCACAGCTGATCGTTTATTTCATGCTGTAATGGCGCAGTTTACTGCTGGCTTATCACCAGCAAGTTTAGCAATGGCTTATTTTGATTGGATACTGCATTTATCGCAGTCACCGGGTAAGCAAAAAATATTAGTTGAAAAAGCTGTACGTAAATCTACACGTTTAGGCCTCTATGCAATGCGTAATTTGACAGGCAAGCCTTGTGCGCATTGTATACAACCCTTAATTCACGATCAGCGCTTTCGTGCGCAAGAATGGCAGCAGTTTCCATTTTGTTTGATATATCAAAATTTTTTATTGATACAGCAGTGGTGGTATAACGCAACCACAGGCATAGCGGGTATGTCAGCCCATCATGAGCAAGTCGTTTCTTTCGCGGCGCGTCAATTACTTGACATGGTTTCGCCAGTTAATTTTATCGCGACCAATCCTGAAGTTTTAAATGCAATCGCGACTCAGCAAGGACAAAATTTAATTCGTGGTGCGGAATATCTAATTGAAGATGCTGAACGTATGCTAGGTGGTCATGCTCCACTAGGCGTAGAAAATTTTCGACCTGGTAAAGAAATCGCCATCACTCCTGGGCGTGTCGTATTTCGTAATCACTTAATTGAATTGATTCAGTACGCACCACAAACACCTGAAGTATTTGAGCAGCCTATCTTCATCGTACCTGCTTGGATAATGAAATACTACATTTTAGATTTATCACCACATAATTCCTTAGTCAATTATTTAGTAGGACAAGGTCATACGGTGTATATGATCTCTTGGCGCAATCCTTCTGCAGAAGATAGGGATTTAGGTATGGATGACTATCTGCATCAAGGTGTGTTGACTGCTCTGGCTGAAATCATTAAGCGCGAATCACTAGATGTAAAAATACAGGCAGTAGGTTATTGTTTAGGCGGTACTTTATTAGCAATGGCTGCTGCATGGTTAGCACAACAAAAGAATAATAATATTTCCTCTTTAACTTTGCTAGCAGCGCAAACTGATTTTACTGAGGCAGGTGAGTTGCGACTATTCATCGATGAAAGTCAGTTAGATTATTTAGATGACATGATGTGGAATCAAGGTTATCTTGATACGCGTCAGATGGCAGGAACCTTTCAGTTACTTCGATCAAATGACTTAATTTGGTCGCGTATGGTAAATCTCTATCTATTAGGAAAACGAGAGGTCATGACCGACCTTATGGCATGGAATGCAGATGCAACTCGCATGCCATTTCGTATGCAGAGTGAATATCTACGAAAATTATTTTTAAATAATGATTTATTTGAAGGGCGTTTTAAAATTAATGATCGGTCAATCGCATTAAGTGATATTCAATTACCGACTTTTGTGGTGGCGACTGAAACCGATCATGTTGCGCCTTGGCGTTCGGTTTATAAACTCAATCTCGCCATAAGTGGTGATGTCACCTTTCTTTTAACCTCAGGTGGACACAATGCAGGTATCACCAGTGAACCTGGTCATGCACGTCGTCATTACAAGATAGGTCTTTGTCCTCATGCAGATCGCTATACGGATCCAGAAGCATGGCTACAAGTCGCGCAATATGTTGAGGGGTCTTGGTGGCCAGCATGGACAGCTTGGCTAGAGCACGGTCAATCTAAGAAAGTGGCAAACCAAATCGCAGAGCCTTTCATACAGGGATTGCCAGCCGCACCTGGAGATTATGTTTTACAAAAATAGTAATTAAATCAATATTCGATCAATTTTTCGAGACTTTATTAACATAAATATATAAATAACTAAAAATAAACGATTCTTTATTAGTTATATCAGTTTAATAAATGTATCCTTAAAGCCTACTTTTAGTTTCTTTAAGGTGACCATCTTGCTGCACCCCGTAAATACTTTGTTGAGAAAAGTTGTAAGGCTTGTATTAATTAGTACAAGCTATCTGCCTTTCTATTTCGCACCGGCTCGCTCTGACGGTGCGTTGATGCAGCAATGAAGAAAATACTGCTTAACTGGAAAGACGAACTAGTTAAATCTAGCTTAACGAAGCGTTTTGCTTTATTAGCCGCTCTATTAGCATTCGTGGTTTTACTCATCACGGGTTTCACTTCTAGATGGTTATTAAGTGTGCAATCCGAGGTGGCAAGTAGAGCACTACAAAAGAAAGAAGCAGAAGCAGGTGCGGCTCAGGTTGCAGCAACGATCGGTGCGATTGCTTTGAATATGAATGAAATGGCAAATGGTAGTTTATTGGTTTCTGCTGTAATTGATTCTAAAAATAAAGACTCTTATCTGCATCCCTATGTTAGTAGTATTAAAAGCATTAATGGACTACCTGTTTCGATTTTATTAGTTGACTATACGGCGAATGAGATAACAAGTAATGGCCAAGAAAATTTTACTGAACTTGAAAAAAAGTGGATGGCAGAGAGACTGTATCAAGGCAAAGAAGATGCAGCAATTCAAGATGGAGCATCAGGTTTAGAAGTCATTGTGATTGAATTGATTTATCCTCCTCGTTCCAATCTGGCTGAGGGTGCTTTGTTATATAAATTCGCACTAAAAAACATCATCAACTCTGGCATAGCTTATCTAGATTGGCCCGGAAATTTGCTTGAAGAACGTGATTCTTATGTAGTGAGCTCAGCTGTCACGTTACCTAATCCTTTATCAAAACTTAATTTCCGAGTGATTGCTCGTGAACGAAAAACTTCTATCGTTGACCATGCGCTGGAAGTTGGCATCTATCTTGGTATTTCTTTATTTGTTGCATTTTTTATTTTTTTATTAGGTCGTCGTTTGTCATTAACTTTGACACGTCAACTCAGAGAGCTTGAAGTATTTTCCCGTACAGTAGTGAGCAATGGATTTAGTGGGACTAGAATTCCAGTCGAAGGAAAGGATGAGGTTGCCAGTTTGGCGCATTCTGTGAATCATATGCTGGATGTATTAAATCAGCAGCATGATCGTTTGCAATTAGAGAATAAAAATCGAGATGAATTACTACTGCGTTATCGCTTATTAATAGAAAGCGTACATGCAATTTCTTGGGAATTGGCTTTACCTGATTTTCGTTTTACCTTTGTTTCACCGCAAGCAGTGCGGTTTTTTGGTCATACGCTAAGTGAATGGTATTACAGAAATTTTAGTGTAATAAATATGCATGCTGAAGATAGTGGACGTGTACGTAGAATACGCAACGAAGCTGTAGCAACCGGTAACGAATACAGTTGCGAATATCGTTTCAGAAATAAAGGTGGTGATTATTTCTGGGTAGCTGAGATTGGTTCTGTAATTATTGACGAGGACGAGCAAGTAACCGGATTGCGCGGCATTATGATTGACATCACACAGCGCAGACGAGGTGAAGAAGAGATACAGCGATTAGCTTTTTATGATGCCTTAACTGGGTTACCGAACCGGCGTAGATTAATCAGTTATTTGCAGGAATTGATAGACTCAGCAGACTATGAGGGTTCAGTTAGTGCTGTAATCTTCATTGATTTAGATAATTTTAAAACACTGAATGACACCTTTGGTCATGAGGTCGGTGATGATTTTTTAAAAATAGTCGCTAAAAGATTATTGAATTCAGTTAGACAAAATGATTTAGTGGGACGTTTAGGTGGTGATGAGTTTGTCGTCGTGCTGCAAAACGAAAGTGAGACATCTGAAAGTTTTAAAATTGCGGTAGAAAAAATTGCAAAAAAAATTCTAAAAGCAATGGAGCAGTCTTATATGGTTTCTACCCATGAGCACTTTAGTGCAGCTAGTCTGGGTATTTATTTCTTTAATCCTGAAATTGATACCGTAACGGAAATACTGCAACGCGCTGATATGGCGATGTATCAAACTAAAGCGCAGGGTAAAAATGATTACCGTATTTTTGATCCGACCATGCAGACACTCATATCGCGGCGCGCTTCTATAGAAGCTGACTTACGTAGGGCATTGCGCAATGAAGAATTTGTATTGCACTATCAGCCTCAAGTCTTGGCACATGGAGAGTTAAAGGGCTTTGAAGCTTTATTACGTTGGCAGCATCCTGATCGTGGTTTGATTTTGCCAGCAGAATTTATTTCACTTGCTGAAGAAACAGGCTTAATCGTTCCTATTAGTGAGTGGGCATTACTGCAAGCATGTCAAACTTTAGTCAAGTGGAGTGAGTATCCTGCATCAGCAGCTTTAAGCTTGGCTGTGAATATTAGTATTCGACATTTTAGATTGCCTAATTTTGTTGAGACAATAAAAAAATTGATTGAAGAAACTGGTGCCAACCCTTATTGTCTCAAGCTTGAACTTACAGAAAGTATGTTGGTGGATGAAGTTGATGTAGCTATATCGAAAATGATGGAACTTAAAGCATTAGGAGTACGTTTTTCATTAGATGATTTTGGTACTGGATATTCTTCTCTATCCTATCTAGGTAATTTACCGATTGATGAGTTGAAGATAGATCGTTCTTTCTTCACAAATAGCGCAACACAAGAAAAAGATGCTGCCATCATTCGAACGATCGCCGTACTTGCACAAAGCTTGAAATTAGAAATGATTGCTGAAGGTGTAGAAAATCAAGAGCAGCAAGCATTTCTTGATGCGCTTGGTTGTTACATTTATCAAGGCTTTCTGTTTGGTCATCCAATGACTGAGGCAGAGAGTGATGAGTATTTGCGCGATAAATTATCTCTTATCAGCACTTGATAGTTCTTGCAGGTCGGATAGGTAGCTGAGCCTGTAAATCCTATAGTCGACATTAGAACCAGTTTTGCTATCATGCAGGCTTGTTTCAACAATAAGCACGCTAATTACTATCATGGTCGACATCAAGCCAGAACAATCCATAGAATTACTTAAAGCTCTACATATTCTGACTCGTGATGGAAAAATGAATCAGGATAGCCGACGTAAACTTAAGCAGGTCTATCATTTATTTCAATTTATAGAACCACTACTTAAGCAGCTTTTGCAGCAAGATCATCCTATTACCTTAGTTGATCATGGCGCTGGAAAATCTTATCTTGGTTTTATTTTGTATGATTTATTTTTTAAATCACTACAAGATGCCTCGCATATTTATGGCATAGAAAGCCGACAAGAATTGGTAGAAAATTCACGTGCCTTAGCTAAACAATGTGAATTTGCGCGCATTTCATTTCTGCATTTAACTGTGGCAGAGGCGATTCATACTCCAGAGTTACCTCAGACCGTAGATATAGTGACTGCTTTACATGCCTGTGATACAGCGACTGATGATGCGATTCATTTTGCTTTAGAAAAGAAGGCGCAGTTTGTCGTTGTAGTGCCGTGTTGTCAGGCTGAAGTGGCGGGGGAATTAAGAAAAATAAAAAGTCAGCAATTGCATGATCCATTGACTGAGATTTGGCGTCATCCTATTCATACGCGTGAATTCGGTAGCCAACTCACAAACGTATTGCGCTGTTTGCAGTTAGAAGCACATGGCTATCAAGTGAGTGTGACAGAATTAGTCGGTTGGGAGCATTCTATGAAGAATGAACTGATTGTCGCTACTTACAAAGACCTACCTAGACGTAAACCAACAGAGCGTTTACAACAAGTCTTATCTAAAGTCGGCTTAGAGCATATGCAACAAAGATTTAATGTCCATGCTTGATATACATACTGACTCTGTATTTATATTTCAAGTTAGGTTTTCAAATTGACGTTGTCTGTGCACTGCTGTTGCGGGTAATGAATGGCTCGCAATAAAAATCTCATGCAAGAAAAGACTAAAACTTGCGATGAGTAAAAGCATAGAAAACACAAATAAAAATGCAATCAGCGTATCTAATCTGAGTTGAAATACATCGTCAATTAATAAGGCGATGACGACACTGCATACGATTACTACACAGCTAGCTGCAAACAGATTAGCTTTGTGTATAACATTCATGCGGCGTTGCAGCACGGATAATTCATGATGATAGTTTCTACTCATGCCTTGCGGGCTCATTTGCAATGCATGTAAGAATTCAGTGCGGTCATTTATTCTGTTGAGCCGATTATTTAGTATGCGCATATGCATGAACACACCAAGTAATAAAAATGCCGGTGTGATTGCAAGACTAATAATATTGCTGATGTCGCCAAATAAAGCGGTCATTCTGGACATGACTTAATTCCATGGTTTGCTGATTGAATTGCTTAATTCTAGCCTGAATAGCGGGATTTCGTGGAACGGACTTTATTCTAAACCTGACAATACTAAAAATTAATCAGACTGGATTGTATTTAGCGCCCGCCATATGTACAGATAGCCAGCGCTTATTTAAGTAAATATCTAAGAAAGCTGTTTGAATTTTTTCAGAAATAGCATAAGTTGTCGGACTTACAGCGCAGCACCAGTTGGACGATGTGCGTTACTAAAAATAAAATTTAATTATCTGATTTGTTGCACTTTGCTGCATTTCAATCAGTATCTATCAGGAGACAGGGCATGGATTTCACACTCTCGGCTGAGTTGGTCGACTTGCAGCAAAGGACGCGCCAATTTATCGCCGAGCAGGTCATTCCTATGGAAGGGGATGCACGCTGCACTCCCCATGGACCAACTGAAGATCTGCGTAATGAATTGGTTGCGAAAGCAATCAAGGCCGGACTCTTGTCCGTGCATGTATCGCCGGAATATGGTGGATTAGGTCTCTCGCACATCGCCAAAGCGATCGTGTTTGAAGAATCAGGCTATTCACCACTGGGTCCAGTTGCGATGAATATTTTTGCCCCAGATGAGGGCAATATGCACATGATGGAAGAAATCTGTACACCAGCCCAGAAAGAACGTTGGTTGCGTCCTCTGGCTGCAGGTAAAACACGCTCTTGTTTTTGTATGACTGAACCTGCGCCTGGTGCGGGTGCTGATCCCAGTATGTTGCAAACCATTGCAGTCAAAGATGGAAAAGATTTCATCATTAACGGCGTCAAGTGGCTGATAACTGGTGCCAATGGAGCAGCGTTCGCTATTATCATGGCCAAGCTTGAAGATGGCAGTGCCACCATGTTTTTATCTGATATGGATGCACCGGGCATAGAGGTGGAACGCACCATGGATGCACTCGATACCTGTTTTGTGGGTGGGCATGGTGTAGTGCGATTTACGAATCTGCGCGTACCGGAAGAAAATGTATTAGGTGCGGTGGGTGAAGGATTTAAATATGCGCAAGTCAGACTTTCACCTGCGCGACTCACCCATTGCATGCGTTGGTTAGGAGCAGCAAGACGTGCACATGATGTCGCTTTACGTTATGCAGCACAACGTCAAGCTTTTGGAAAAACATTAGGTCAACATGAAGGCGTTGGTTTTATGTTGGCTGATAATGAAATGGATATGCATGTAACACGTCTATCTATTCTGCATTGTGCATGGGTGTTAGATCAGGGACATTTAGGAACGCGTGAGTCGAGTGCCGCTAAAGTGATTTCTTCTGAAGCTATTTGGCGAGTGATTGATCGCAGTGCGCAAATTTTAGGTGGTTCTGGTATGACACATGAAACTATCGTGGCACGTATTTTTGCCGATGCCCGTTCTTTCAGAGTGTATGACGGCCCGAATGAAACACATCGCTGGAGTCTGGCGAAACACGCTATTAAAAGTATCAAACTTTAATTTGGAGACATGATGGCAGACGTCATCTTAGAAACAAAACAGTTAACGCGCGAATTCAAAGGATTTATCGCTGTCGATAATGTGAACTTGCAAGTACAGCGTGGACATATTCATGCCTTGATAGGTCCGAATGGCGCAGGTAAAACCACGTGTTTTAATTTGCTGACTAAATTTATTGAACCTAGTTCAGGTCAAATTTTATTTAACAGTCAGGATATTACTGCCGCTAAGCCTGCGCAAATTGCTCGCATGGGTATTATTCGATCATTTCAAATTTCTGCAGTCTTTCCACATTTATCAGTATTGGAAAATGTGCGTATCGGTTTACAGCGACAGTTAGGTACGGCATTTCATTTTTGGAAAAGTGAAAAATCACTCGATCAATTAAATGCACGTGCAATGGCTTTGTTAGAGGAAGTGGATTTATCTGCATTTGCAGACAGTATTACTGTTGATCTTCCTTATGGACGTAAGCGTGCTTTAGAAATTGCTACCACGCTTGCTATGGAACCTGAGCTCATGTTGTTAGATGAACCAACCCAAGGTATGGGACATGAAGATGTACAACGCGTGACGGACTTAATTAAAAAAGTGGCTAAGGGTAGAACCATACTCATGGTTGAACATAATATGGGTGTGGTATCCGGTATTTGTGATCGTATCTCGGTATTGCAGCGTGGTGCGATTTTAGCGGAAGGTGATTACAAAACAGTGTCACAAAATCTGCAGGTCTTGGAAGCGTATATGGGTAGTAGTGCAAGCTTAGAAGGAGCGCATTGATGACTAGCGCATTAGAAATTCGTCATCTGCAAGCATGGTATGGCGAATCACATATTTTGCATGATGTGAATCTATCAGTTGAACAAGGTGAAGTTGTAACCTTGTTAGGTCGTAATGGTGCAGGTCGTTCTACGACTTTACGTGCCATGATGGGGTTAACTGGTCGGCGTGAAGGCTCGATAAAAATTAATGGTGTGGAGTCCATACACTTACCCACTTATCGTATTGCGCATCTCGGTGTAGGTTATTGCCCTGAAGAGCGTGCAATTTTTTCTTCACTTTCTGCGGAAGAAAATCTCTTACTGCCTCCTGTGGTTTCACAAACTGAGCAAGGTATGTCAGTTGAAGAGATTTATAAAATGTTTCCTAACTTAGAGGAAAGACGCGATAGCCAAGGCACACGCTTATCTGGTGGTGAACAACAAATGTTAGCAGTAGCACGCATATTAAGAACAGGTGCACGCTTACTCTTATTAGATGAAATTTCAGAAGGCTTAGCGCCAGTGATTGTGCAAGCCTTAGCACGCATGATACTGACCTTGAAAGCCAAGGGTTACACCATTGTCATGGTAGAACAGAATTTTCGTTTTGCTGCTCCTTTAGCAGATCGCTTCTATGTCATGGAGCATGGTCAAATTGTAGAAAAATTTTCTGCTGCTGAGTTAGAGAGTAAGACCGCTGTATTAAATGAATTATTAGGTGTTTAGGATAGAACATGGAAATTTTTGGAATCCCTATTTCTGCCTTTCTAGGCCAATTATTATTAGGTCTAGTGAACGGTTCTTTTTATGCCATGTTATCGCTAGGTTTGGCAGTCATTTTTGGTTTACTGAATGTGATTAATTTTGCGCATGGTGCTCTTTATATGATGGGTGCTTTTATTGCGTGGATGGGCTTGCAGTATTTTGGTGTGAGCTATTGGATTATGTTAATCGTCGCGCCTCTGTTAGTAGGTGTGTTTGGCATCATCATAGAAAAAACTATGTTGCGGTGGTTATATAAACTCGATCACCTTTATGGTTTATTACTCACATTTGGTGTCACACTGATGTTGGAAGGTGTGTTCCGTTCCTTTTATGGTGTTTCAGGTCAGCCTTATTCTGTGCCTGCAGCATTGCGTGGTGCAACAGATCTAGGCTTCATGATTTTGCCTAACTATAGAGCTTGGGTAGTATTAGCTTCACTAGTCGTCTGTTTATTCACATGGTTTGTGATTGAGAAAACTCGCTTAGGTGCTTATCTTCGTGCAGGTACTGAAAATCCAAAAATGGTAGAAGCATTTGGTGTGAATGTACCTTTGATGGTGACGCTCACTTATGGCTTTGGTGTAGCACTCGCAGGTTTTGCAGGTGTACTCGCTGCACCTGTATTACAAGTCTCTCCTTTAATGGGTTCAAATCTCATCATCACTGTATTTGCAGTGGTAGTCATTGGTGGTATGGGCTCGATACTAGGCTCTATTGTGACCGGCTTAGGCTTAGGTGTGATTGAAGGGTTAACCAGAGTGTTTTATCCAGAATTATCTGCAACTGTGGTTTTCATTGTGATGGCCATCGTTTTATTGATCAGACCTGCTGGTCTGTTCGGTCGCGAGAAATAAGGAGTTGGACAACATGATGAAAAAAATTGCTTATGTAGGCATATTAATCGCTGCGCTGATTGCACCTGCTGTGTTGTATCCAGTTCTTCTCATGAAGATTTTATGTTTCGCTTTGTTTGCGTGTGCATTCAATTTATTAATTGGTTTCACAGGCTTGCTGTCTTTTGGTCATGCTGCATTTTTTGGTGGTGCTTCTTATTTCGCAGGTCATGCATTAAAAGTGTGGGGGTTGCCAACTGAAATTGGTATCTTGATAGGCACAGTAAGCGCTGCCGGCTTAGGTTTAATTATTGGTGGTTTAGCGATACGTCGTCAGGGAATTTATTTCACTATGATCACCTTAGCATTAGCGCAAATGTTGTTCTTTGTTTTCTTACAAGCGCCTTTCACAGGTGGTGAAGATGGTTTGCAATCTATACCGCGTGGATCATTACTAGGATTACTCGATCTGAAAAACGATATCGTGATGTATTACGTTGTATTAGCGATTGTGCTTGCAGCGTTTCTTTTCATTGTGCGTATTATTCATTCACCGTTTGGACAAGTATTAAAAGCGATACGCGAAAATGAGGCGCGTGCGATTTCTTTAGGCTACGACGTAGAACGCTATAAATTACTTGCCTTTATTTTGTCAGCAGCACTTGCTGGTTTAGCAGGCTCTACCAAAGCTGTAGTGTTAGGTTTTGGAACCTTGACGGATGTACATTGGTCTATGTCAGGTTTGGTTGTGTTAATGACTTTAGTAGGTGGTTTAGGTACTTTAGTCGGTCCTGTGGTTGGTGCGATTGTCATCATCGCTTTAGAAAACAAGCTAGGTGATTTTGGAACATGGTTAGCAAGCATCACCAACATAGAATGGTTTAATACCATAGGCGAATCAGTGACGATGGTGACCGGTTTGATTTTTGTGATTTGTGTGCTTGCATTTAGACGCGGCATCATCGGTGAGCTTGCAGCACGTGTTGGGCGTTAAATTTACGTTAATTGCTCGGTAGTTGCGAGTTATTTGTGCAACGTGTTTTTTGTGTAAGGAATAAAAAAATCCGAACAGTTTTATAACTGGTCGGATTTTTAATTTCTACAAGACTAGTAATAGGTTTAATCAAATACTGGACTTTCCACACCAAGAATTTTATGTAACTTAGGTGATGTCGTGGTGTACTGCATATGAATTTTCTTTTCAGGGAAAATATAAGGTGCAGCACCAAATGCAGCTAAGGCAGCTTCATGGAAACCAGAGAGAATTAATTTTTTCTTGCCAGGATAGGTGTTGATATCACCCACAGCAAAAATACCTGGGATATTGGTTTCAAATTTTTCTGTATCGACTGCCAGTTGTTTACGTTCTATTTCTAAACCCCATTCTGCGATAGGACCTAATTTAGGTGAGAGTCCAAAGAATACGAGCAAGTCATCGAGTGGCATACGACGTGTTACACCATCAGCACCAGTGACTTTGATTTCACTCAGCTTGTCATCTTTGGTTTCAAAGCCTGAAACTTGTCCAATGACGAGTTGCATTTCATAAGCGTCACATAATTCTTTCATCTTTGCGACCGATGCTGGCGCAGCGCGAAAATCATCACGACGATGTAACAGAATCACAGACTCAGCCTTGCCTTGCAAGTTGAGTGCCCAATCGAGTGCAGAATCACCACCACCGCAAATAACAATATTGCGACCGGCAAAACGCGCAGGATCTTTCACACGATAAAACAGTTGGCTACCTTCAAACACTTCTATGCCATCGACTTTAATGGTGCGAGGTTGGAAAGAACCAACACCGGCAGCGATGAAAATAGTTTTTGTGATGAATTGTGTGCCTATCGATGTTTGTAAATCAAAACGACCATCATCACGTTTTTGAACCAGCGTGACTTCTTGTCCAAGATGGAAGGTAGGCTCAAATGGTTCGATTTGTTTTAGCAAATTATCTGTTAACTCTTGACCGGTACAGACTGGTACGGCAGGAATGTCGTAAATCGGTTTGTCTGGATAGAGTTCTACGCATTGACCGCCAACGGAAATCAGTGAATCAATCACATGCGCTTTGATTTCTAGAAGACCGAGTTCAAATACTTGAAAAAGTCCAACAGGACCAGCGCCGACGATGACTGCATCAGTTTCTATGGGTGTGGAGTTCGTTTGTGCATTCATACTACTTACCTATTTTGTAAAATAATTTTTAATTACTGAGCAAACTACGCTGCAAAGGGATTCTTAGAAAAAGCCAACCCCGGCTTTAAGCCGGGGTCGATGAGACGATAAAACAAAACTAGCAAAGAGTCATAAGCGAATTAACGCTCGAGAAATTCCAACTTGGCTTCAGTGTCTTTCCACTGATCGGCTTCTGGCAGCGGCGCTTTCGATTTAGTAATGGAAGGCCATTTACGTGCTAATTCGATATTCAATTTAATGAATTGCTGTTGATTAGCAGGTACGTCTTCTTCGGCATAGATCGCATTGACTGGGCACTCTGCTACACAAACCGCACAATCGATGCATTCATCAGGATCAATAGTGAGAAAATTTGGGCCTTCGCGAAAGCAGTCTACCGGGCAAACATCAACGCAATCCGTATAACGGCAGCGGATGCAAGATTCGGTCACAACGTGAGTCATAAAAGTCCTGTTTTGTAAGTATTTTTGAAACAAATCACTGCAACTGGCAGGGATAAACGAAGATCAAGCTAGCTTATGTCACAAAGCGTTGTATTTTAAGGCAAATATCAGCTTGTCACAAACCGCACTTAGATGTTTTTTGAATATATAAATTCAATTTTGAGAGTTGTGATTCTTGAATTATTTAATTGACTACTCTGAAATTAAATCACGCCACAGCCCTAGGGCGACTGAAGACTCGTGGGATAAAATTCGTTAACGATTTTAGAGGGAATTATGGAGACTTCATCAGCCCGTGCGGCGATTTTTGCTCGCATCAGAAAAGCCCAACAACGTGCTCCGACTACGCAGCAGTCTGAGCTGGACCAGGTTCAGGACTACCTAGCGCATCATGTAAGTGGACCGCGGCCAGATTTGGGTCATGATTTAGTTCAGCGTTTTCGTGAGCAAGCCTTACGTACTTCGCAAACGCTAGACGAAGTAGCAACTTTGGCGGATGTACCTGCCGCTGCTGCTCGTTATCTCGAAAACCTTGGAGTTGGTAAAACGGCCGTCGCTTGGAAAACACTGGATGCCTTGCCTTGGCAGACTGCAGGAATAGGCATGGCGTTTCGTCCGCCAGTCAATGAAGATTTAGTCGGTATTACCGGATGCTTTTGCGCAGTCGCTGAAACCGGCACCCTGATGTTGTTATCAGGACCGGACACATTTGCTTCTGCCGCCTTACTGCCTGAGACGCATATTGCTATCGTACCTAAAGCACGCATTGTTGCAGGTATTGAAGATGCATTTGCTTTAGCAAAAGCTGAGCGTGGCGAATTACCGCGCGCTACGAATTTTATTTCGGGTCCATCCCGAACTGGTGATATTGAACAGACCATCGTCTTAGGCGCACATGGTCCCTATCGTGTTCATGTTATTTTGGTAAATACGCTTTAATGACAAAACATAGCCAGAATGAAGCCTAAGATTTTAATTACCCGCGCTATTTTTCCTGATGTGATTCAACGCTTAGAAAAAATATTTGAGGTTGACTCAAACATTAGCGATAAAGTTTATAGTGAAGCTGAACTGATAGAAAAATGTCATGATAAAGACGGCATCTTTTCTAATCCTGCTGATCGAATTTCGGCTAACTTCATGCAAGCCTGTCCTCAACTAAAAGCAGTGTGCAATATGGCAGTGGGCTATAACAACATTGATGTAGCTGCTGCGACTAAGGCTGGTATTAAGGTCACGAATACACCGGATGTATTGAATCAAACTACAGCAGATTTTGCTTGGGCTTTGTTAATGGCAACGGCTCGTCGTGTAACCGAATCAGAACATTTTCTTCGAGCAGGTAAGTGGGAGAAATTGACTTACGATGGCTTTCTAGGAGCAGATGTCTCTGGATCTACACTAGGT
>Ga0315901_10001337_pt1 | contig 35861 bp, 50 predicted proteins | sample LakEriMetagenome_10_FD_203761 | JGI IMG/M metagenome (GOLD analysis project Ga0315901, IMG submission 203761) | Freshwater fungal communities from buoy surface, Lake Erie, Ohio, United States - Buoy 2 MA116 | ecosystem: Environmental > Aquatic > Freshwater > Lake | place: USA: Lake Erie, Ohio...
GCCACTCGGGCTAGCACTTTGGATACTACAGCCATTAGTTACTGTACCTTTCTTATAGATAAACACCCATAAGGGTGTTGACTTCGATTGACTCTGTATCAACTGCAGCCCACTTGACTCCAAGTGTTTGAGCTGAATCTGCTGTGAGTACATATCCGTTTGTACCCAATGTTAGTTTTCCTGGCGTATCGGCTGAGCTAGCAACAATGATGTCGCCCTTAGCATCAAGGATAGAGTTAGGAATTGTGGTAGCTACATCAAACGCAGTAAATGTAATAATCTCAAGAACATCGCTGGCTACCAACGCTGGGCTAAGTCCAGTGATGCTAGTTCCATTAGACGCTGTGTAGTCCTGAGACCTTACAAGAAGTACACCATTGAGATAGACCTGCTCCTTGCCAGGAAGGTAGGAGAGGGTTACACCATTGTCATCTGGACCCGACTCAGAAGTTTCTCCTCCAGCAGCCGTATACCTATATCGGAACAACTGAGCAGTTGAGGAAATACCACCCCACGCAGAACCAGTCCAGACATACATAGCGTTATCAACAGTGTTCCAATACAGAGCACCCGTAATGAGTGGGTTGCCATCATTGTCTACAGATGGAGGCGAAGACTTTGCTCCAAGGTATCTGTCATCGAATGAATCATAAGTAGCAGCAGCATTAGCGGCTGATGTACTCGCAGCGATAGCACTCACGGATGCGGATGCAGCCGATGTAGATGCGTTGACCGCAGATGTACTTGCTGCAATAGCAGACGCTGCAGCGGAAGCTGCAGAGGTCTGCGCTGCAATTGAGAATCCCTCAATCGAGGATACGGCAGCAGTTGCTGAGTTAGCGCTGACTAAAGCAGACGCAGCAGATGTGCTGGCTGCAATGGCTGATAGGCTGGCAGATGCCGCACTAGTAGAAGCTTGGGCTGCATAAACGTTAGCCGACGAAGCAGCAACAGCAGAAGCAGCAGCCGATGCTGCAGAAGTAGAAGCAGCGATAGCCGAAACGTCAGCCGAAGCAGCAGAGGTCTGGGCTGCCACCGCAAAGGCTTGGATAGAAGCTACTGCTTGGGAAGCCGATGTAGCGCTAACCGAAGCCGAGGCAGCCGAGGTACTGGCATTGACAGCCGAAGTAGAGGCTGCAATAGCCTGAGTACTCGCAGAAGCTGCGGAAGTGCTAGCAGCGATTGCAGAGGTGTTTGCGGCTATCTGGGATACCGAAGCACTAGCAGCGCTTGTTGAGGCGTTTACGGCGCTTACAGAGGCGCTAGAGGCGCTTGTAGAGGCAGCCGTAGCGCTGGCTGCAGCCGAGTTGGCTGAGACCAGGGCGGAGGCAGCGGAGGTTGAAGCAGCCGTGGCGGAGCCGAGGATGGAGTCTACATAGTCCTTCGGGGTAGCCGAGGATGAGACCATACCTGCCGAGGAGAGACCCGTCAGGGTCTTGCCCGTCATATCAATTGTTTTGTTGGTCAGGGTCTGAGCAGCGGTTGCTATAACGACAACACCGGTTGTATCAGGCAGGGTAATGGTGTTGTCCTGAGTGGGCTCTGTTACCGTCAGGGTTGTTTCAAATGGGTCTGCATTAGTACCCTCAAAGACAATAGAGGATGGAGCCGTTGGCGTTCCGGTAAATACAGGGTCAGAGATAGTTGGAGCAGTAAGAGTTTTGTTGGTTAGAGTTTGCGTTTTGAGAGTGCCAACCACATCGCCTTCGCCAGCACCGATGCCGTGAAGAGTGACAGCATTTCCACTACCGTCATTGTAGGAAGTCGAAGCGTTTGCGTGAAGGTTAGCATCACGATAATCTCGACCAATAGCCATATGCCGAACAACTGCGCCAGCTGAATGGTCTTGCGCAGATGAGCCGTCAATAGCACGAACAATCGTAAATGTGTTTGTAGAAACTGCCGTAGCATTGACAATCTCCTCAAGGGCTGTATCGGGGTCAATGACTATGGTGAATGTGCGCCCTGCTGGAATGGTTACACCACCAAGCAATCCAGTACCAGATACCACCGTCATAGAGGTAGCACCTGATGTGATAGCACCAGTCAGCGTGGTCTGCTGAGAGCGGGAAGAATATTGCCGTATTGTCATTTAGGTTCCTATCGGGCGCTGTAGTGAACTCGTGGTGGATATTGTGATTGTTGCTTGCCACGCTCCTCATTGAGGCGCTGTGTGTATAGAGCAAACAACTGTCGGACGGCATTGTTGCTAGCACCAAATGGACGCTTAGCATCAATCTCGTCGGCTTGTGGGCTGTATTGTGCAGCCCTGGCTGGGTCTAGATATTGCAATAGCCTGTAAGCCGCCCCCAAAGTAACAACATCCTTACAGCTGGCTGGTAATCCTGTTTGTGCAGAAAACTCTTGGCTAGCAGATGTGAAGACGCTTGGCTCTGTCATATACATAACCTTGACGGTACGACCAGCCACGATTACATCACCAATAGTGATGGTCTGGCTACCAGAACCCCAGGTAGATACATCTGCAAATGGGTCAAAGTCCCAACGCTTGACCCTAATCCATTCTTTGCTTGGTCCAATATCCTGCCAAGACACAGAAAGAATATTCTCAATACCTAAATCTTGAAACTCATATGTAGTAATAGCGGCGTTGTATGTAAAGGTTGTTTGCTTGATTGCAGATACAGCCCCACCAACTGCATTGATAGTATCGTTGATAGCCTTCTCAATGCTATAGCGTGGAAAAATTGGGCTAACAGTTACCTTTGTATCAATAGCGTGGGTAGCAGGAGTTGTACCTAGATAGCCTCTGCCATAGGGAGCAACGGTTGCGGTATTAGAAACACGGTCAACATTGTCTACCCAAAACAATTCGCTATCTATCTCAATAACTCCCTTACCAACATCGGTGGTTGAAGCCAACTGAAGAACCAAAGGCGATGAACTAGGAGAGGTTAGAGTACTAACCGCAGCAGTAAGATAGGTTGAACGGTCTTGCTGATAGGTATATCCAGATAGGTTTATCTGGACTTCATCCATCATTTGCGCCAAAGTTATTGTCATAGATTGATACTCCTAAGCGCATCGGTAGGGGAGAGTCCGGTTGTTCCGGCAAGCTCATTACAGATTCCGCCCATAGCCTTGTAGTCCTTGGGCTGGCGGTTAGCATCTGCCTTCTTGTTGAGGGCAGCAATAAGAGCAAGCCCCGTGGTATTTGCATAGACATTGGCTGCCTTTGTAGGAGCCAGGTATGCAGTAATAGCTGGATATGTCCCACCGTTAGCCAGCCTGTTTAGCTCGCTGGCAAATGAACTACCTGCTGTTCCCGTTGCCATTATTTGCCCTTCTTCCTTGCTACTGCTGCGTTATCAATAAGGTTTGGATATGGTCGTCCCGCTGCTTTTGCACGCTTCTTAGCTGCAGCCTTTTGGGCTGGAGTCAGCTTTGTGGATTTCTTCTTTGGGTTCTTCTTGTCCCAGAAAGCTTTCTTATTCATCGGCAACTGCAATCCCAAGCCCGAAGGGACTTGTTGATTCTGGAGTTAGGGTCTTTGGCTGTCTTGGCTGATGTGAGCTTTGCCTTCATCCCACACATACGGGAGCAGAATGACTTGCGCCGTCCGGCTGCCTTCTTAGACCTGGCTGCCTCCTGCTTCTTGACAGGAGGCTTGAGGTTCATACCTTGTGCCCTAGCGGAAGCACGACCCTTGGCGTTGAGACCGCCCTTTGGATTTTTACCTGCTTTACGTTGCCACGCTGGACTCTTAGCCATTACTTTTTCGCCTTACCCTTTACCTTCTTGAGGTTTGGATTCTTCTTCTTTGCAGCAGCAGAAGCCTTACGAGCACCGGTTGCAAGGATTGCACCAGCACGCTCCATAGAAATACCCTGCTTCTTGGCAATTTGCTTCTGGGCTGCTTTGAAGCCCATACCCTTTTTAGCCTTCATTACTTCTTCTGCTTTCCTTTTTGGTTATAGCGTCGTCCCTGAAGAATAGCTCCCCAGAACTGACCACCTTCGTCGTCTGTTCTGCCTCGCTCATTCCACTCTGCATACTCCTTGGCTGCATTCTCGATATATCGAGCAATGCGTGATTCGTTGCCAATACGGGTTTTGCCACCAAGCTTATTTTGCTTTGGCATATTACTTCTTCTTCATTCTCTTGGCTGCCATCTTCTTGACTGGAGCCTTCTTAGCCATCTTCTTCATCATCATCTTCTTTTCCTCAGCCTTAGCCATCTTCTTGCCCTTAGCTGTGTATGGAAACTTCTTTGCGCCTACCATTGGCATATCTATACTCCTAGTTCTTTCATTACCTCTACGGATTTTTTATTGATGTGCTTAGCTGGTGGCATCTTGCCAGCGTCATATGGACGCCCAAGTGTTTCACTAGCCTTTACTGCCTCTTGAATCTTCTGCATAGAAGTTCCAGCAGGCTGAATGCCATTAGCCCTAGCTTCTGCATAGGCATCCAATTCTTTATTGAATCGCTTGTTGGGAGTAACCCGACGGCTATCCGCATCACCAGCATTCATACTGAGAGTTAGTCCCTTGCACCCAAAGCACCCCTCAACAAACTCTGGATGGGCTTCCCAATGTTTCATAGCGCTGTAAAATTTGCCTCCGTCACCCCAACATTGCCAGCAATCAACGATGCTTTGGTAGCATCATCAACAATATGGTTATACCCGCCACGATAAACAACTGGATAATCTGCCAGTACTTCATCCTGTGGATAGCGAATCTGTGCATAACTACCATTGTCTAATCTAACAATAGTGATACCACGGTCTAACTTGTAGAAGTAAAACAACCTAGCTCCACCAGCAGGACCTTCTTTTACAGTAGGTGTTTTGAATAACCACTCAGCCATCTCAGTCCTTTCTAGTGAACTTACCAACAGGCTGGGTTGCCCCAGCCCGTCAGTCAATCAACTAGAGAGCAGCGATTGAAGAACCAGTCTCGATGCGGAAGAGTGCTTCCTCACGATAACGGGCAAAGCCGAGAACGCCATACCATCCGATTGGACGGAAACGCATCAACTTATCGGTGACATTACCGATAACGATGTGTGGCTCTTCAGCAACGGCTTCTGCCATCGCCTGCTGTCCGCAGAGGATGGTGTCGAAGACGCGGGTTACTGGAGTAACCTGAACAGCAGCGGTTGTTGCTACCGCAGTGGTGTTAGCAACGTCAACGGTGAAGATAACGTTGTTACCGGAAGTAGCAATCGAAGTAATCTTCGCGCCAGTTCCCATACCGGTTGCAGTAATCTTGTCGCCAACCTCAGCACGAGTTGCGATGACTGCCGAAGAAGCAACACCAACGGTGAAGCCTCCGGAAGTACCAGCAACGGTGACAGCGGTGGTTGCAAGTGGGGTCTGGTCAGCGCCGACCTTTGCATTGAAGAGACGTGGGGACTCAACGAAGAATGCACCCTCGTAGTCGCCAATCTCGCCAGCCCAGATGTTATCAACAGCTGGGTTGCTCTGTGCGTGGACGAAGTTCCATCCAAGGTTGCCGGACTCAGCACGGAGGTCGTGTGAGACCTCTGGGTGAATACCGCACCAGTAGTAAGACCCACGACGAGCCTTAGCCTTGTTGGCACGGAGCTTAGCAACTGCACGACGAATATCTGCAGAGTCAATGGTGTCAGAAGCGTCAACGTTTGCAGTTGCGGTTGCGTTGCCACCATAGAGGACGTTTGTTCCGCCACCAAGCGTGGTCATCGCAACTGCGTCGATTGAGTCAGCAAGGTTGTATGCAACGATATTTGCAATTGCTGGGTCAACATCAGCGAGCGAGAAAAGCTCGAGTGCACGGGTTACGAGGACCGGATTGCCATACTCCTGAAGAGTGATGGTAACGGAGGTCGGGGTTGAGAGAGCAACTGCATCTGGGTCAGTTGTCTCAGTAAGAGGCGTTGTAGCCTGAGCGAGGTCAACATAGCGCTGAAGCACTACGGTTGAACCTGGGAAAGCTTGACGGGCTGGGCGCTTATCTGCAACAGAACGAATAAGTGGTTCTGAACGGAGAGCGAACTCGAGAAGGCGGTCATACGCCTTCTGAACTAGACCAGCACCACCAACGGTACCGCCCAGCGAGCCGGACGATGTATCGGTATATGCCATTGAGTTGTCACCTCCAAGTGACTATGAACGATTAGGAATTGCGTAGCAAGCTAATTAGCTCGTCCATTGAACCCGCATTTGCCATACGAGTTTCAAGGTCTACGGCTTTGTCTGGAGTAATACCACCCTGAGCAATTACATCCTGTTGACGTAATGCAGCCAGGTCTTGCTGCTTTTCTTGTACCTCAGTTTGTGGGCTATAGCCAATCAAATCTCCGTTATCACGGAGCCAAGAGTCAATAGACTCCTCAGTGGCATCGTCTACATCTTTGAGGATAAGGCGTGCAGCCTTAGCGTTTACTCCCTTTTTTGCTAGGACTTCAGTGACGGTTCTTTCGCGCTTCTCCTTGAGGAATCCATCAAGTTGTTCGCTAAGTTCCTTGATACGCTTTTCATCAGCACGCTTTGCCTTACGCAACTTCTTTACTAAGTCGTTGTCAGACAATTGCTGTTCCGGTGTATCTAGGTCGTCTTCGTCTTCATCCCAGTAGTTGTTGCTCATAGCAACCACCCTTTCTGTTTGTAGTTGTCGCAAGCCACAGTTCTACTCAGGGGTAGGTAGGCTGGCTCTTGCTCCCAGTCTTATACGCTGCGTGGGGCTGGTCGGTCCACGTCAGGAATCTAGATTCGTCCGCCTACTTGGCGGTCTAATGCGGAAGTACTAAGTCCAGACTCTCCGCTAAATTCTGCGGTTTCTCTCTGGACTAAACGCTGCCGTGTGCGCTGTGCAGAGGCAAGTCCTTGGAAGACTTCGGCTTCTGCGGTCTGCTGTGTATATGCAGGTAGTTCTTCATAGATTTGGCTGAGCTTCGTTGCCTCTGGCAACACCTCCGCTATGACGGAATAACCCTGTCGAGCTAACTGCTTGTCTACGCCAAGCTTGGCTAGTTCTGTAGAAATCTCTAGGCTGCCAGCCAATCCTTGTGCCACGGCAGAGCCATAGATTTCTGCGGTAGTAACCTTCTCCTTGAGCACGTTGACATTATTCTTCGGGTCAAGGAAGTAGCGAGTAAGGTCAGAATCTGTAATCCCGTACAACAACTTGAACGAATCTCTTGTTGCCTTGTCTGTATTGATTACTCTGCTATAGGAAGTGTTGACCCTATCGTTGAACTCAACGGCAGAGATGTTGGCGCCGATTACTTCTGCCATTCTCTGTGTACGCTCTTTACCCTTTGGACCAAAATAATCAACAAGTCCATAAGCAGTAAGGGTTTCTGAATAGCTATTTTCCAATGCAAGATACTCGGCTTCAGATAGAACATTTAGCCCTTGCTTGCGACGCAGTTCATTTCCGGCAAACCTTCTGGCATAGCCAATGGCGTTGCCAGCAGCATCTTTGTTGTACTTAGGGTCAGTCTTGAGCGCAAGCGTTGCTGCTGCCGGACCAACTCCAGATACCATCAACTCATTGATAGCAGGTAGCAACTCCTCAAGGTCATACTGCATAAACAAATCCTTGAGCATTGCAAAAGCATCTTTCATTTCTCCGGATGGTCCAGGCTTTTTGTCCTTGAATTGACCATCTGGAGTAAAATCTTCTGCTGTGTATGAATTAGTTATTCCGCCAAGTCCTACTCCTGGGCTACCACCAGCACCGGTAGTTACGCCAGTTGCGGTGCTAACAATTCCGCCAGGTCCAAATATATCTCTGTCTGTAGTCCCAGGAACTCTTGCAGCATAACGGGCTGCATCAAGATTTTTACCCAACTCAATGGACTCTGCCTGAGCCTGAGTCATTCCAGATGGAACGCTAACTCTAGGTGCAACCTGCTTGCCAGCCTCAACAGCCTTTTGTATGGCTTGATACCGCAAGGTCATAGCATCATTTGGATTTGTTGGGTTTAGAGCAGGAGCCTGCCTGCCGGTCTTTTTAGTTACTGCTTCTACTTTTTTCTTTGCCACTATGACACCAATCCAAATGAGGTAAGAACTTCAAGAGCATATTGAGCAGCAGTATTCTTAGCGTTAGTAGTGTTACCCCAGCGTGGGTCTTTGCGAAGCATTGTGTTGAACTCTGTAATAGACATAGTTCCCTTGTTGTTATTATTGAGCAACGCAGACTGAATCATTGGGTCATTGACATTGATACTCTGAGGATTTAGCTCAAGAACCTGAGACATATCATAGACATATTGCGAAGCAATATCCTTGACTGATACATCGTCGTCAATGAGGTTTGCAATATTCTGATACTTTGCTTGCGATAACTTGATAAGTTTGTTTTTTGTCTGCTCAATATTCTTGCCCTTGCGCAGATTGGTAGACACATAATCCATAGCGTCTTCTTGCGTCATAATCAAACCGTATTGGTTTGCAAGACTCATAATCTGCTGTATATCTCCGGCAGCCTGACCGCCTGCTTCAAGCAACTTATCTACCTTGCTGCCCTTGATTGCCTTACCGGCAACTTTGCCAAGCAAAAGTGTCTTATCTAAATCTGTAACCAATTCGCCAGTATTTACATTGCTAACCAAGTTTCCTTCGGCATCATAGGTTGCAGTTCGAGAGGCAATGTTCGAACGTTCCAACTCACGAAGAGCGTTATAGTAAGCATCTTCTTCATCCTTTGTAGCACCACGCCCAAGGTATTGCATAAAGAATCTATCAGCATCATCGGCTGCATCTGCACGCTTGGTTACATAGCTTTCGGTGGTAGTTCTGGTAGTACCAGCCATAGACTTCTTGCCACCGCCAGAAAGATACTTCAGGAACGGGTCTATCTTCTGGGCATTGTTGAATGCAATATCGTCAATAGCGTCAATGCTGTAATTTCTAATTGCATACTGCAGATTCTTATTGAAGTCTGGAGAAGAAAAGTCTTTTCTGTCAAATGTATCTTTGCTAATAAGACCAGCTGAATACATTGAACTCATCAAAGCATCAAGCCCACCAGGCTGAGTTGTTGCATCTTTGATAATAGCATTTCTAATTACATCAAAGTTGGGGCTAATATTTACTTTATTGTTTGCGCCAACATAGATAAAGTGTTCTTTCGACTCTTCTGTTCCAGCTAAAACACCAGCTACATAAGTAGTTCCCGCATCTGGGTCGGTTGTAACCTGAAGTTTATATTTATCAAACTCAAGTGCCAGTGGACTTGTAGCAAGAGATGCTGGTCCCCTTTTTGATGCTGCAACATCTTTTTCTGAAGTCTTTTCTATTGATTGTTCTTTTTCTGCATAAGCACCCATTGGAAAAAAAGAATCATCTTTCATATAACCAATAAGTTGTTTGGTAGTATTATCGTATACAGTCGTTATAGCACCAAGCGGATAACCCCTAAGCTCTGGGTTGACTCCAATATTTAGAACACTTCCGGTGCTAGTATTTAGGGGTCTTGATTTTTTTGCCATTAGAATCCTTTCCTAAATACCGTGTATGTATCACGAGAATAGTAATTGAGTATTGACCTAAAGATAGCGCGGTTAGCTTCCTTCAAAATCAAATCTCCTTCAATGAACTGAGCAATCAAAGCCTCAACCTGTTCTCTTCGCTCGCGCTTGAGCTGGGTGAAGTTACTAACAGACCTAGCTTCTGGGTCATTAGCTAGGTCAATAAAAGACCGAACCTGGTTGGAAAGAACAATCAACTTAGACCGAGTAGCCTCTGGCATCTTTACATCTGGGTTGACAATCATCTCTTCTAAAGACCTGAACATATTTTCTTCAGAAGCAATCTCGTTTCCACCACCGACAAGGGCTGGACCGAGCAATGGATTGGATAGCTTTAGACTATTACGCTTAGCGGTAGCCTCATCTATGATGAGCTTGCGGGCTGTAATGCTGGCAGTCTGGCTAAGCTTTTCTCGCTGGTCGCGTTCAATATCAAAGTAAGCCTGCTTATCACGGGCTACAAGAATGTCCTGATAATACTTCTCAAGACTCTTGTTCTGAATATAGTCCGCTGCCTCAAGGAAGGTGTATGCACCAGCATCAAAATCACCAGTATGCGGAGCAAAGATAAATGCTGCCTCGCCAAATGTCTTGACTAGGTTTTCGTTCTGGATGTACCAGTCTTTCATAGCAGAGGTTTTCTGAATAACCACATTGGTATTGCGGTCATCGCGGGAAACCGTATAGATAAGCTTGTTTGGATTCTTGGCTATGAAGGTAGCAACAGCCAGGTCGTATGGGTCTTGGACATCCCCACCATACTTCTTCATAATTCCATTCAAGATGTCGTAGAACTCAGAACGTAGACCGGTTATACCAACCTCTTTTAGATACTCTGGAACTTGCTTGCTTTCCTGAGTACTGGCTGTAACTGGAGAGATAAGACCCAGCACGGAACGCATAACCATAATATTGTGAGCAGATACGCGGATGTTCTTGAGGTAATCGTACTTCTCCTGCTCCGACATATTGGGATTGATGAATCTACCCTGTGAAGCATTGTAAGCAATGGCTTGCATAGCAGCCGTGCTCTCTTGCCGAGACTTTTCATTGATTGGCATAATGGCATAAAGCCGTTGCAGGGAGAGTGGAACGATAGCTCGAACCACATCCATACCCTCACCAATGCTGCCGAGAGCATAGTTGTCTATTTCTTCTCCAAGCTTCTTTAGTCCAGGAGAACCAGTCTGACCCAATAAAGCCTTCATAGTTACAATACCAAGTGCAGATATAGGACCAGACAATGTTGGCAAACCAGAATCAGGGCTAAAGGATGGGTTAGCTAGTCTCAACTTGAATGTAAAATCATTGAACAATGGTTGCTTGAATGCACCTTCTCCAGCCCCAAGTCCGCGAGTAACCGACTCAACAGTCTTGAAGATGATGTCATCCATAGGCATCATTACATATGGCTCACCATTTGCGTCCTCATAGACGTCTCCACTGGCATCCATACCTACGTGAATAAGCCTGAGCCTATACAGAGCACGTGGAGTAACGTTTCTTAGACGGTAGATACGGCGCCAAAAGTCTTCAGTAGCTCGATAGAAACGCCCCACGTTACGTGCCGACAGAGCAAAGTTGCTTCGAATGTTTGGATTATCGGCAAACTTTAGAACTGTATCTGCTGCCTGCTGTAGTGCAATCTCGGTAAACCTGCGATTTACTACCTCAGTTACATCATCTATAATCTCTTGCCTGACTATTGGGTTAGATACATTGGCACCCTTGCGTGCTTTTATATCCAACTCAATGGCAACTTGCTTATCAATTTGCTCTTTCTCAAGCTTGGCATAGTTCTTGCGCAGGCGTAGATATGAAACAGCAACAGCTGGTTGGCGGAACATACCAGTAACCTGGCGGTCCATAATCTCAAACATACTATTGCCAAGACGGCTAAAGGCATTCTCAAAATTATTGAGGTCATCAATATTGAGCGTCGAATACATTTTGCCAGCAGCGGGACGGAATCCACTGGTGGCATCAACAAACTCATCATAGTTCAATTGCTGGGCTGCCTTGCCCCACTTGTTTCTAATCTTACGACCAGAAGCTTCCTCATCGGCAGCAATACGGGCGTGGATTGACTTTAGCTTAGCCAATAGATTTGAGTTATAGCCAGTTGCGCTACCGTGAAATGTGGAATACATATCCAAAAGAACACGGTCTACCTGGTCACGAACAATCTCAGCGTCGCTAAACCCGCGTGCCCGAAGCTCTGCAGTGCGGTTGGACATCGCAAGAAACTCTCTAACCGCAATGGGGTCGTCAACCACATAGGTATATTTAGGAATCTGCGATGCAACAGCATCCCCAACCTCATCTACAAGGCGGGCATTTGGCATAACTCCCAATGCCTGAAGCAGTACGTTCCTTGCTTTGGCAAAATCTTCTGCAGTTTCTAGTGCGTTATTCTCAAAGAATGCTTCAACTGGGTTGAATACCCTAGTAACTGGCACCTCATCTATAACACCCTTTACCTCTTTGCGGTTGCCATAGAAGCGCTTTGTCCAGTTCTCAAAGTGAACTGCAGCAACTGGATGCTCTCCAAGAGTCTTTGCGTTGGCTATATCCCTAACATCTAGGACAACTCCAGGGTTGCCGGATTCATTGTCAATCTGCTTGAGAAAGAATTCATATTCATTTAGAGCAACAATTTGTTCAGTTATCTCTGGGTCTTTTCGTGCAGACATACTTGACCGACCAGTAATCGAGGCAGCCTGACCAGTAAGACTATGGGTGTGATGTGAAACAGCCTGTGTTAGGTAGTCAAAATCTTGTGAGTCCAATCCCGACGGAAAGAGTTGGTTAGCGCGGTTTGCTGTTGCCAACGACAACTCAACATCAGTAATTGCCTCTTCGCTAACACCCTTGTCTTGGGCAAGTTTTTTGCGAATGGCAATACGTTCTGCAGCAGAGATAGATTCTGAACCCCGAGTAATACCAAGCGCACCTTTGATGGACTCTCTAAATCCTTCTGCTGACTTAGAACCGCTAGTTGCTGTGGCAACCTTGCCCATTCTGTGACCCTTGCGTCGCAACACATCAAAAACATCACGAGCTGGGGCTGTCAACATAAAGAAGAAGCCCTCATCAATAGCAGACCTAATACCCAAACGTGGGAAAAGCGTAAATACAGACCAGAAGTTTACAAACTCAGACGAGAATTTACGCTGAGTTGCACCGCTTACAGCCTGAATAAGACTCTTCTTGCTCTTTATCTCAGCAACGGTTTGCGAAATAAGCTGATAGTCAAGGTTTGAGATGGCTTGCGCTTCTTGGAATGGGTGAATAATACTAGAAGATTCATAGGTAAGCAGATTTTCTTCCTGCTTTAGACCAACCTTGCCAACAACATCTGCAAACTTTGGGTTGACTTCGAGAGCGCCAAGAACCGCCAATCCCTCTCTATCTCCGAAGTGGCTGGCTAACTCTTTATCAATAAGTTCTTTGCCAAGCGGATGACCATCTAAGCCGTATCGCTGCATAACCGCGAAGTAAAGGCTACGCAAAACAGCAACCTGCTCATCTGCTTCCGAGTTTACAAACTTGATAGTAACAACATCGGCTAGGTCGCGGGGCAGGACTAGGCGGGCTGTGTCTCTAAAGTTATCTGCAGTCTCAATGGCTCTGTCGCCAATACGAATTGAACGGCTTTGTGGACTCTTTGCCATCCACTGTCCCAACTTTGTACGGCGAGACATAGTTTTGCGAAACTGCTGAAGGTCCGAGATAACAGGGCTAACCAGTTCTCCCTCGGTTCCAACCTTGGTAAGAATATCCCAGACATCGGTTCCTGATTTTTCCATCTCGTCAATCGGGCGAGTTGGGTTGAAAAGGTTATCTACCCATCTTTCAAGCCCAGCACCAAGTCTGCGCTGGTTTCTTGCGGTAGCAATACCGTTTCTAAAATACTGAACGCCGTCTACTCGACCAGCAAGAAGCTTAGTAGCAGCATCAAGATTATCACCAAAATACTTTGCAGCACTCTCGGCATCAAATATTCTGTTGCGAGCAAGGAGCGAAATCCACTCATCGGAGTTGTGTCCCTGGAAGTCTTGACCAATCTTGCGTCTAATAACAGCTTTTTCTGCTGTTGTTTCTGCATTGACCAAATCCTTTACTCGTGGACCAATTTCATCATTCCAGTGCTTAGCCAGCTCAGGATACTTCTTGAACGCCTCGCGCACACCATCTGAACCATAGCGAGAAATGCTATCTGTAATTTGTTGACCAGCCTTATATTTGCCAGCAAGGCGTGCTCCAAGAATCGGCACTTTACTAAAACCAGCAGTTACATAACTTAGCGGGTCAACCATTAGCTGATAGGCAAAATCTACCCAACCAGAAATGTTCTTTGTTCTACCACTAATATAATCAAGGTGCGGTGAAGAAACGGCACGATTGTTAGTTTTAGTTAGCGACCTTGCTAGGTCGCGCCCTGGAGAAACCTGTGCGTATTTGACACCATCAAGTACTTGTTTGAAGCTAGCTTCTTCGCTAAATGCTTCAGAAATAGCATCAAGAATTTTTTGGTCAATAGAACCATAAGAAGAGATAATCTCGCCAGGAGTAAGACCAGCAAGCAGACCCTTTGCTACTTCAACCTTTTCTTTGCCAAATACTTTGATAGCCTCAGTAAGTGCGCCATTGTCGTAGACCCTACGCCCGTCCCAAGCGTCGGTAAAAGTTTTAGTATTGAAAAAACCTTCGCCTTGTGTTGTCTGACGCGCCACTAGATATGGCGTATTGATAAGACGATTCCATACACCGGCTACTTTGAAAAGTCCAACAATGGGACTAGCAACAATATCTCTGGCTGTTTTGAGTGCGCCAAAGGCATAGTCTTTTGTTGTTGGTGCGCCTTGGGTATACTCAGCATTTGGGTACAGGAACTTCAGCATCTCTTGAATATCTGCATCCAGGTTATTGAACTCACTGCGAGCCAAGTCAATCGGCTTAGAACTTAGCTGCTTATTCTTGTCTACCGTCCAGGAAAACTGCTCAATTTGATTTCTTTGCTGTGTATTGAGTCCAGCTTGCTTTGCTGCTGCGTAAAGTCCTGGGCTTGTCTTGGCTACGATGTAGTTGATTTCCTGAGTCATCAGTATCCTTCATCAACAAGTCTTCGGTAAATAAGCTCCGTATCTCCGGTTGGGTCATACTGAATAAGGCTTCGGATAGTCTCCATCAAACTCGGCGTGCGGTTTGGTGTCATCACGGCTTCAGAACCTGGTCCAGGACCAAAATCAACACCAGCTGTAATAGGCTCGTCAGGGCGAGCAGATGGTGCCATTAGTGGTACTGGCATCTCCATAGGTCCTACCTCGGCACGTCCAGCCATCGGTGCACCAGTTTGTTGCTCCATAGTTGCTTGTCCCTCGCCATATGGAAGTCCAGAAATGTATCGAGCTGGTTGCGTAGCACGCCCGCTCTGACCATCTCCGCCAAGAGGATTTACATTGGCAGGATTATTCTGAGGAGCAGTTGGTCTATATCCACCACGTCGGTCAGCCATCAATCCTCATCCTCTTCGTCGATAAACTTCTTAGCGTCAATGTCTTTAGGAATTTCAAAATTTACCCAAGCTGGGTAGGACTCTTTATCCATAATCAGACTTAGGCAAATGTCTTCTGGAAAACCAGCAGCTTTGAGCGAGCTGTAGTACTCGTTGAGCCAAATTGCGTAAACCTCAAGTTTGGTGTGGTACGGATTTTTTACGGTACGCACACGCTTGACGGTTTTGATTTTCTTTCTAGGAGCAGCCTTTTTCTTTCTTGGTGGCATATCTTCTCCTATCTACGCGATACGGTTCTTGCACTACCTGACGCTTGACCACCTGCGGTCAATGCTGAAAGAATACTTTGTAATCCACCACCTGCGGTGGGTGCCATAGGAGAAGCGCCTCCTACTGGCGCGGTGGGAGCAGGGGACGGTTGCTCAACCTCTGGTGCACCAGCAGGAGGTAATTCTGGAGCGAAGACATCCTCAACGGCATCTTCAATAGTTACTCCTCGTTGACGTGCTTTGATGACATCTGCAATCTTTTTGATAACACCGGTTGGGTCGGCACCAGACATAGCCATCTGCGGAATGGCTTGGGTGTATGCCTGAAGAGATTGAACGAGCGACTTGCGCATATTCTCGACTTCAATCTTCTCTTGCTCTTGGGTAACGTTGATACCAAATGGCAACTCACGCATAGCTAGGTCAGTAGAAATCAAACCACCGCTAAGAGCCTGCAACATAAAAATCAAACCTTGTGCTGGGTTGAGTCCAGCCAACATTCCATAACGAACATCTGAGGAGTAATCCTTCTTGATGTCCTTGCTTGGCTTGTAGGTAATCTGGTATGGAGAACCAGCATCTACGCCACGAATAGTCTTCTCGTAGTCAAAGAACTTCTCGTCCACCTCAAAGCAGACAGAGATAACGTCGCGGAGCGTAGAAGCAAAGATAGCTTGCGCTGACTTGACCTGAGTATCGAATCCACCCATAAGGGCTTGGACACCTTGACCCGTAATGATGCTGGCATCAATGTTGCCAGTTCTACCTTCTGGGTAACGGGTTCCGGTGCGCAATTCTTGTAGCAAAATCTGCTGCTCGGTAAATGCGCCAGGTGGAATGTTCAGGTCTACGCGGCGGACTCCAGCTGGATTGGCTGTGCGGATAACAGCATCGCCACCCATTTCGAGTTCGTTGACATCGGCAGGGAGAACAATCGGAGACTGCACGGACTTTTCCGCTGCTTCCATCGCAAGTAATGCGAACCTATTGCGAAGCAACTGAATGCCGAGTACATCATCAAACTGTCCACGCATCTCGCCATCAATAGATGGGCGACGCGCTACCACAACCATCATCTTGCCGATTGGGTTTCTAGCCTGAGACAAGACAAGGTTATTGCGTTCTGGTACATACAGAAGTGACTGCTCGCTATCGTAATAGCGCACAATCTCAATCTGCGAGTTCATATCCGATTTGTACATTTCTTTGCCAAGAAGGATATGAGAGTACTCGGGGAACTGAGAAGCTAGTTCACCGACTGCCATATAGTAGCGCTTAGCAAAGGCAATACAGCGTCCATAGCGGTCAAACTCTGGGTAAGCTCCCACTGGGTTTTCTATGCGGATACGCGGTAGCCCTGCTTCATCGTCGAGTTCGATTATGAACGGGACGAAACCAAAGGTGATGTACATATCTGCGCCTGTGTACATCTGGACCTGAAGGTCAGAATGAGAAAAATAGTTATTAGCAATGCGAGTGCGTGCATCAGCAAACTTGCGAGAACGGTCACTCGATTGGTTCGCTGCAGAACAGTTGACAGCGGGTAGGGGCGCCATAACCTCAGATAGGTCTCGCGCAACAATATCAATAAAATTTGCAACGACATTTGCATCTATACCCTCTGGGAAGAAGTCAGGATAGACAGATGAAATCTGACCTCGGCGGACGGCAAGGACATCTTGTTGGCGAGAATCGCGGTCCTGTGCTCGCTCGCGTAGGTTCTCCACTCTCGCAGAGATTTGCTCGATAGATAACATCTATTTCCTATCCATAGATTTGTTGCCACTGTTCGGAAACCATCTCATCAAGGTTTACCGTATAACGCTTAGAAGCCTGTGCTCTCGTAGCCCAACGGTTATGGGCATACTTTTGAACATAGGAGTTTTGCTGCATAAACTCTCGGCAGCGAAGCACACCAAACCAGAGTGCCATCACACAGTCAGTCTTGCCCCTAGTATCGGGACGCCACGTAAGTAACTGCTGGACTAAAGCTTTGAGTCCTTCAGAACCTTCAGTGCTTGGTAACTCAATGAGGTTGTTCTTCTGGTGCTTGCCATTGAGGGTTGTTCCAAAGAGCGTAGACATTCCCGCGACGCCGAAGTTGGTGTCCCATTTATTCTTGCCAGTGAAGTGAGCATTGAGACGACATCCATAAGCGGAGAGCCACTGTTGGAGGTCAGAGTCAAGTGCGTATGCTTTCTGGTGGGCGTTGATTTCGACGCGAAGCTCTTGCGGTTTGTACCTTTGGACAAACTCCTCAATCGCTTGCCTAATCTTCTGTGGTGTTGGCTCTGCCATATCAAGACAGTCCAGCACATAAATCTTTCCATCGTGGCGGTTGTAGGTCATTGCCACAAATGCAGCACGCCCCGCACCCATAGCTGGGTCAAATCCCACTACGGTGTAACCCTCAACTTGGGTTGGGTGCCCTGCAGAGCCAGGTCGCAGCGGACCACGCTTGCGCATTCCATTGATGCAACCTTGTACTAGGTCAGGTGGGAAGATGGAGTCTTCGACGACATCCTCTTGTTGGTAGACCAGCGCCCAGGTATACGGCGTTACTTCTCCACGACGGGTATATAGGGTTGGTCCGTCCCACTTTGGGTATAACCCATCCGCATCAGGTTCGATATCGTCGCCATCCCAGGGCTGGTCAGACTTAGCCCAAAGAGTTTCCCACTTGCTTGGACTGCTGCCATAGCTAAGTACAGCGGGCATACCAAGATAGGTAAAAGGACTTTTGCCAGACGACCAATACTTAGGGTCACGAAGCTCTTTATAAAAATCAGTTGGTGCAATGCGTGTCCCTACTATAAGCAACTTGCCGTTCTTACCCAGACGGGTGATAACTTCCTTCTGCAGCCAGTTGATTTGCTTCTCGTACTCGTGGGCATTGGCAGTAGTGATGCAGTCATCCAGAATAATCAAATCGGCGCGGGCACCGTAAATCTGCCCGCCCATACCGAGCGCTTGGATGGTTGGGTCCTTCTCAGAGGAATTCCTCGCATCGCTCCCAAGATAGACAGTATCGACCCGCCAGGTATCTGCGTCCTGCTTCCACCCGCCCTCAGGACCATATGTGGTCTGGAGCTTCATATACTGTGGGTGGGATAGACGCTGCTTGATAGAATACACGAACTCGCGTGCTTTGTACAGGGTCTTCGATACGATGATGATTCGTATGTTCGGATTGAGAGCAATGCGATAAGTCGAATAGTTGACCGTGATGACGGTGGACTTAGCGTGCTCAGGTGGCACATTGATAAGAAAGCGGTTGGACTGGGCTGGCTCGTAAACCATCGACGGATGGAGCCAGCTCGGTTCGCGCCCCTCCAACAAATCTATCCAATCTTGGTGGTGGGGAAAAATCTTGCTGCCTAAGAATATCTCAGAGAACTGGGCAAACTGAATCTCATCCTTTGCGATACCCAGCGACTTGATGGAGTTCGACTTGGCATCCTGCTGGGCTTGCTCCAGTTTCGCGGCAAAGTCCTTATCCCGCACCAGCCATATTCTAACGGTGTCGGGCTTCATCCCCACTTGCCTCATCGCATTGGGAACAGAGTGCCCCTCTGCTACTAAGGCTAGAACTTTTAGTTTTGCCTCTGCGCTAGCCCTCACATTGGGGTTATTATTCTTCTTCTGAAAAGTCACAGAGCTGTCCCATCTACAATAGTATTATACGGTTAGAACAGCTAGGCTGTAACAGATAGTTTATACGGTCTGTAACGCAAATCCATAAGGGATTTGCTAGCAGAAAATAAAACAGCCTCTACTATCTATATAACCTGTTCAAACAGCCTAACCGAACGGTTTGGTTGAAAAAATTTTTTCCAAGTCCTACCAAAATAGGACATACTAGGACAGATAACAGGGGCACAGGACTGTACAGAAAAATCTTTTGGGGTATGTACTATATCCAGTTCAGCCAGATATAAACAGTCTGGGGTCATTTAGACCGCCAGACTGTTTGACTCAGGGCTGTCTGCACTGTTCTGCGTGGCTGAGCAGAGGCTACAGTCTCTGCCAGCCTAAGCAGGGCGCTGAGTATAGTTCCGATAACTATAAATGCTGACCGTTGTGCCAGCCTTGACGGGAAGCGGGACCGCCGATGATTCGTCGGGCTTCCGCTGAGAACCGTAGGCTTCACCGTCAGTCGGAACCACCAGACGCAATCGGTGTCTTACCTCGCCGGTAGCGGAACGTTGCCCCATCGGAGCACGGCATCGCGAGGCAAATGTCCGAGCGATAAAACCGCCATTGCGGAGCCCACCGGACGGCTTGCCAGCAGTCCTTGGCAGACCCAGTTCGGCACTCCAGAACGGTGTTGCCATTGCGACCTACTTTGGGTTCCCGCCTTGAGCGACAGACGACCCTGCCACACCGCACCCTCCCGTCAACGCCACGCCTCGCCGGGGGCGGGCGTGTCTTATGACAGCAGGGAACCCGCGCCGTGGCAAAGCGTGGGTCTTGTCGCTCAAAAGAGCGGCGACAACTCCAAAGTGAAAGCAGGTCGAAATGTCAAAGCACACCGTTTCTTTCGTAGACGCCGAACTTGCAGGTCTGTCCATCAGGACTGCTAAGAACGGCAAGCCATACGCGTCCGGCGTACTGCTCCTCCGCAATGAGAACGGCGGTTTTGAATCATCGCTACCGTTCATTTGCTTCAGCAATGCCGTAGGAGCGCTCCGAATACTGGAGCAACAAGAGCATTCCGCTGAACTCACCGGCGAAAGCGGTAAGCCAGAGCGCCCGATTGCAAGCGTGTCTGGTTGGTTCAAGACTGACAAGCGTGGCGAAGCCTGGAGCACGGTCTTCAGGCTGGAATCCGTCGACGAAATCATAGAGCCGTCGGAAGACTCCTCGCTCTAGCATCAAGGGCTGGCTGGCAACAGTCAGCCCTTTTTGCTATCTCCACTTCGGTGGGTGTAGAATATTGGCTAAGTCTAGAGAGGTAAGGGAACCTATGCGTATCAGAGATTATCGAAAGTATCTTGAGTTTCTTACAAGTCTAAGTCGCACAACCCCGCACAGGGGTGACGGGGTTGTGCTCAAGAAAGGAGACAGCAAGTGAATGGTATCGAAGTGTATTCGTTAGCTGAGCGTCAAGAGATGGATAACGATATATTGGATTTACCGTTTGATACGAGTCCAGTGATGGGCTGCGTATATTGTGAACATCTAGATGCTATGTGTCTAGAGTGTATGCAAGAGCGTGAGTGGCGCTCTCATAGCTCAGGACCGTGGGAACGTGACCACGCTGAGAATCGTGCACGCTTTGGGTTAGGTACGATTCTATCTCATATTTATGACCCTGGCGAGGTAGTTGACCAGTCTGAATGGATTGGTTCAGTGACTCGCACTGCTGACGGTAGAATTCGCAAGGAGTTCAAGGAACCCATTGTGGATATTACCGACAGGTTGTTCACGCAAGTGGATGACCTTGACATTCCTCGTGGTTATTCTATATGCGAGGATTGTCACTATCAAGTCAATCTGCACGCACCTTGTCCTAACTGCCTTTAGGAGGCACGATGAATCTTGCTTGTGAAGATGACAATGAACAATGTCCATCATTCTACGGTGGTAGTTGTCAGTGTGAGGCAGTTGAATAATTTCATAGTTAGAAGCGGTGCCCGCTGGCGGAACGCCCAGCGGGACACCGCCGGTATACAATAAACAATAATACAAAGGAGACAGAAGCAATGAATACAGTTGAACTATCAGGACAAATCAAGAATCTAACAGAGCGTGGTGCTGGTGCATACAAAGTAATTACCGGCAACATTACTTTGCGTGGTTCAGATGGACGCTGCGTTGTGACAATGCCAGTAGTTATCTCTGACCCAAAGGTCAAGGAGAGCTTGCGCTCAGTGACCTTCGATGAGTCGGGTGTATCGGAGTATGTCAATGTCACAGGTCGTTTGTCGACTCGGTTTGATACGCGTCCAAACGTTCCTAATGAGCAGCGCCGTGCGCCAATGACTCGTATCGAGATTCATTCCGTCGCGGGTATCTAATACCTAATCTTGATGGGGCTGGTACCGACCTGCACCAGCCCCATCATCTAAAGGAGACAACAATGACTGAATCCTGCGACCATATTTATGAGTCGTATTGTCAGAGGTGTGGTATTGAATCAGACCAAGGAGAGGAAATAGAATGCTAACTGGATACGCAACTAAGCGTTGCTTGCATTGCGGCAAGAGTGGCTTCATCAATGTAGATGAAGATGAGCTATTCGATTATCTCAAAGGTAGCCGTGCGCAAGACGCGTTCAAGAATTTATCTGCGCCATTACGCGAGCAGATAATCTCTGGTACACATCCCGAATGTTGGGAAGAAATGTGGGCGGGAGTAGATTCGTGAGCACCATATATCTGACTACATCGTGTATGAAGTGTGGCAGTCTGATAGAAATCCGGCAGACGGATTGGTCTACTAGCAGTGCCTACTGTTATCCTTGTGCAGCAGTCAAGTTCTATTCACACGAGGAGAATACAAATGACAGAGGAAACCAAGAAGACCAAGACTAATATCTTTACACGTGCTCAAGGCAAAGCAAAAACTAGATTGGTACAAGTCCATAAGGATGAATACCGCACTTATTATCAAGAGGAAGTTCAGAAACTAAAGGAGACTACTAATGGAGATGCCGGAGTTTGATGTCTTTGCAAACATCCAATGGACAATGCGAGTTGGTGCTCCAACCTGGGAGCAAGCCAATGAGTTAGCCAGAGAGATAGTAAACAAACTGCTATCAGATGTGCGCTATCAAGAAATCAGTGATGAGTCTATTGACATTGAAGTAACTGCCAGATAAGGAGATTACTACTAATGAATGGCGAGGTACCAATTGAAGTCTATGCACTCAACCCGCTACAGTCCTGGCTTCTCATTGCAGGATTATTTTATCTCGGATGGAGGCTTGTTCGATGGTTCAGTTCAGGAGAATCGGAGCAGTAGTAATGGCTTGGTATCTGGCATTCTGGTCTCAGATATTTGGTTATCCAAGCGAGAGTTACGCAGCAGCAGTAGCTACGTATATGAAAGACGAACGGTTACGCGAAGCGTTACCTATCGTATGGGACAAGCCACTGTCCAAGTCTTATACGAGACTATTGATGAAGACTTTCTATCCGGAGTGGAAGCGCAGCGAATTCAAAGCAGTAGCAAAATTATGGGGCAAAGAGTCAGCGTGGAATCCAAAGGCAAAGAACCCTACGAGTTCAGCGTTCGGTATTCCACAGTTACTCAATCTTCCAGAGGACACGCCAGCCCCGCTCCAAATCGAGCGGGGGCTGGCTTATATCCAACACCGCTACGGCAAACCATCGGTGGCGTGGAACCATTGGAGGAAAAATAAATGGTATTGACATTCGAAGAATGGTCTGAGTTACAAAGACTCAAAGACCAGGAACTAGAAGTCTGGTCACAGCTCAGCAAGTGGGCAGTGGACAGATGTAATACCTATGATAACTACTACAAAGGAGACAGCAATGGCACGTGGAAAAGGGAGCATCAATGTCAAACTCCCAGTCAAGAAGGTAATCAAGTCGCTTGAGTTAGCCCTTGTCAATCTCGAGAAAGATTGGCAAGACCAGCAAAAGAAAGAGGCTAAGTTCAGGAAGCTAGAAAAAGAATTCAATACAAAGGTAGCAGCAATAGCAATCCGCAATGTATTGAAGTCAGATGATTTACACGCAACAGTACGTTGGGAAAAAGTTTGTGTCAACTTTACTGTTGCAACTAACAAGTTAGAGTTACCGCCAGAACCAGAGCGTGACTTCAAGACTATTGGTGACTATGATTACGAGCAGCAGAAGGAAGAGATTTCCAATGCTATTCGTATCCTGAAGATGACTGATGAAGAAACCGTCAGTACATCTACATATAATGCAATCAGCAAGTACCTATAAGGAGACAAACAATGACACAGATACAACAACTAAGAGAAGAAGTAGAAGAGAAGATGAATGCAGTTACATATAATTGGAAGGATACTGCTACTAATCTTCGTCTTATTGATGAGGCACGAGCAATCATCGAGGACAACCTTGATTTGCCAGCCAAGCACATAGCAGAAATTGCTATTGCCTGCCGTGAGTATGTCCAGATTCGTGACTTCTTTATGGGAGTTGGCTATGTCGAAAAGCCCAAGAACAATGTAATGCTCTATCTTGCAAAGCTCACCGAAGCATTGGATGTTTACAATTCAGTGCCAGCACTCACAGTTTTGTCAGCCTATCTTTATGAGGATAACAAGATTGAAGAGTCTAAGATTATGCTAGACATTGCACTCAAGGCAGACCCAGAGTACAACCTAGCTAAGTTATTGCTCCGTGTACATAATGCAGGATGGCATCCATCTCTTTTTGTAGATATGGCTAAAGGTTCGCACGCCAATGTACTCAAAATTATTGAGAGGGAATATGACAACCTTGACTAATCTCGAAGCGGTTCCAACTAAGCATCATTCCAACTGGTTGCGGGCAGGCACGGCAGTGACTGCAACTTCAGCCAGTGAAGTGGCTAGTCAGGCTGGTCTTGATTGGACAGTATCTCTTCATACTCTAAGCGCTTCTTATCAGGTGCCAGGTAATGATGAGGCTACTAGCATTCCAGTTGAGAACAAGTTTGGTGTAGTCAAGACGACACCATTTGGTGACACCAAGGCTATTGGTGTAGTTGGTGGGCGCTATCAAGTCTTTCAGAATGCTGAGGTGTTTTCGGCACTAGATAATCTGATTGACTCTAGCGAAGCTCGCTACGCAGCAGCCGGTGAGTATGACAATGGTGCAAAGGTATGGATGTTGCTCTCCCTTCCAATGGATGTGACAGTAGCAGGCGACCCGCACGCTGCGTTTATCCTTGCCAAGACTAGCCACGATGGCAGCAGTTCAGTTGTCATCAAGCCAATCATTGAGCGACTGCGTTGTAGTAACCAGATAAATAAAATCTATCGGAAGCACAATGCTTTCACCTATACCCTGCGTCACAGCACGGGTTCAGTACTAGACCAGTCAGAGATACGCCGTATCCTTGACCTATCGTACGACAATACCCAGCACTATATAACTCTAGGTAATAAACTTATTAGCAAGGAAGTCAGTCGTGCGCAAGCAACTGCTTACTTCAAGAAGGTATTTCCATTACCTAGTTCCATCGAAAACGTCCCAGTTTCTCTGCTTTCTACAGGTGAGAAGCGAGCCTTGACTCGTGCTACTCAGGCACGTAACTTGGCACGCCTTATCTATGAGAACACAGAAATAAATGACAACATCTATGGCACAGAGTTTGGCTTGTGGCAAAGCATCGTTGAGTACGCAGACCACGGGGGCAAGAAGAACTCCGCAGTCCGCGCTATCAGTGGTGCTAGCGACGGACTGAAACTCAGAGCTTTGGAGTTATTGAATGTTGGATAAATCCTTTCTCAATGAGCTAGATTTTTACACAATCGGTCAGATTAGGGAGGCACTTGCCTATCGTTTGTTTGACGATTGGGTAAATAATTTCGATGGCGATAACTTTGAGTTGGATTATGCGATGGCTTCAAACGTTAGGGACCAGCGCATTAGGGCTACGTTCAATCAGTTCTATCAACTCAAACCAACAGATGAACACTACCTACCAGAAGGAGACAGCAATGGAACTAATCTATAAAGATGTAAAGTACACAGAGGATATGCTTATCACCGCCCTAAAAACTAGGGATGATTTTGATGGGCTGAATCAAGTCCTATCCAAGCGTGTGCGTAATCAAGACGATGAACTTGCCACTATCCGTGGTGAGGTCTTCGACTTCTTCAATGATGCCTTTACGCCAGGTGATGATGAGCTAACCTTTAGCATAGAACAAATCAACACACTGCTTGAGTCTATTAGTTGCAACAAACTCAAGTCTTTGTTTATGGTCAGAGCTACCATTGATGTCACCATCAGTGGCGTTGAAGCAGAAGACTCAGAAGCAGCAGAGGCTGAGGTTCAAGACCAACTCACCGCTGACTGGGGTTCAGCCGATGGGCGTATTGAGGAATACACCATCGACATCCGCAAGGTAGACGCCGAGTAAAGGCTTCCAAATAGTATTAGCTTGCCTCTCTTTCTGATACTATTTGGAGCGAGACACCGCCTGGGATTTGTGTCTCCTTTTCTCAGGCGGTTCTCATAACTAAGGAGAACAATGACAAACAAAGTAGAAATCCAGCGCGACAGATATGGTCGTCCGCTAGTAGTCCCGCCACGTGGCAAGAAGCCAGTGGCATACACACGTGCCACAACTATTGCCAACTCGCTTGATGACCCGCAAGCATTGACTGCTTGGAAGATGAGGATGGCAGCGCTTGGACTTACTGCTCGTCCAGATTTATTGCTGGCAATTAGCGCAGCACAAGATGACAAGATGGCTATCAATGCTTACATTGAACAAGCTATGGAAGTTGCTGGCGCTAAGAGCGCAGCCAATATTGGCACAGCACTTCACGCACTTACAGAGAAACTAGATTTGGGAGAAGACTTAGGTGTTGTCCCAGACCAATGGTTGCCAGACATTCGTGCATATGAGTCTGCTACTAGTGGATTAGAAAAACTAAACATAGAACAGTTCTGTGTGCTAGACAAATATAAAATTGCTGGCACACCAGACAGAATAGTTCGCTATAAGGGTGAGCTATTCATTGCTGATATAAAGACTGGTCGAATAGACCACCCTAATAACATAGCAATACAGTTAGCCATCTATGCCCACGGCTTGCCGTATGACATCGCTACGGCAACCCGTGGCGTATGGGGAGATGTAAACCAAGAGAAAGCAATCATTATTCACCTACCTGCGGGAACAGGTATGTGTCGTCTACACTTCATAGACATTGATGAGGGTTGGAAGGGTTTACAATTTGCTATGAAAGTCAGAAAGTGGCGAGACAAAAAGGGTCTAACCACAACAATAGAAGGAGATATGTGAGTCACAGCGAAGCACCTATCAGTATCACAGTCAAGTCACCAGCAGGTAGCTTGATTACAGTCCGCGCCGAATCAGGCGAACAACTAGATGCACTCGTAGCAGAGGCATATAGCGCAATCTCATCAGCCGTGAACGAACTCGAATCAAACATTCGAGGAACTACATCGGCTCCATTGTCACCAGCTCAGGTTGCGTCAGCATTGGGCGGTAACATCGTTAGCAATGATGATGCAGGTTGGTCTACACCACCAACAACATCAGCAACAATCGGTGGCAAGGCTTGCCCACACGGCAGGATGACAGCCATCCAAGGCACAGGTAAGGACGGTAAGTTGTACCGTGGTTACTTCTGCGCAGCACAGAAGGGTGCTCTTGACAAGTGCAAGAATGTTTATGTACGAGTCGGAACTCCAGAGTGGAACACATTCGTACCTGACCAGGTGAAATGAAAACACTTAGACGTAGCATCAATAAAGCAGAGGTGGGGGGAGAACCATTGCCCCCCGCCTTTGCGGCATTTGAGCGGGCAGGAATTATCCTGCGTCGTGCCGAGGTAACAGTTATTGCTGGCACTCCTGGTGCCGGTAAATCATCTATTGCTTTGGCAATTGCCGCAAGGACGAAGCATCCAACGCTTTACTTCTCTGCTGATACCAACGCACACACGATGGCTATGAGACTTATCTCTATGGCTAGTCGTATTACTCAGCAACAAGCAGAGTTACTGCTCAAGCGAGAGCCAGACCGAGCCAATGAAGTGTTGAATATCAACAATCATTTGTTCTGGTCGTTCGAGTCTACGCCCACACTCAAGGACTTAGACGATGAGGTGTCCGCATTCGAGACAGTATGGGGCAGGAGTCCCACTCTAATTGTTGTTGACAACCTGATGGATATAGCAATGGATGGACACGGAGAGTTCGAAGGTATGCGTGCTGCTATGAAGGAGCTGAAGTATCTCGCCAGAGATACGAATGCTGCGGTATTGGTATTGCACCACACCAAAGAAGGCTTCGAAGGTTATCCTTGCCAGCCACGGTCAGCCATTCAGGGTCTGGTCAACCAGATTCCAGCAATGGTTCTTACCATTGGTCAGATGAAACAGGGCGATGATACTTACCTGTGTGTAGCCCCAGTCAAGAACAGATATGGCAGGGCAGACCATACCGGTAACAACTATGTCACGCTCTCGTTCAACCCTGACTCAATGTTTTTAGATGATGTTCAAATCAAATATACACAGGAGGCTATGTATGGAGACTAAGATTTGGGAAATTACTTACAGCAAAGAAGATGTAGAAAACTATTTTGGTAAACCAATAACAGATGGCGAGTGGAACATTATTGTTGATGAGTTGTATAACAATGATGCATTATATGAAGATACAAATAGTGCTGTTATGGGAATTGTGGGTAACATACTAAAGTGAGTAGCGCAGCCAAACGCAAGGGCAGTCAAGCCGAGCGAGATGTTGTTGCTTGGCTCAAGGCTAATGGCTACCAGTATGCAGACCGCAGGGTAGCCGGAGCCACCCTCGACAAGGGTGACATTAGCGGTGTTCTAGGCGTAACCATTGAGGTCAAGAACCACAAACGAATGGACTTGGCAGGATGGGTTGGTGAGTTAGAAGTCGAGATGACGAATGACAATGCCTGGACGGGTACGGTTATTCACAAGCGTCACGGCAAATCAGATGTTGATGAGTGGTACTGCACGATGCCAGCCAAAGTTTGGCTTGCACTTATAAGAAAGGCTATGGGTGGAGAAGCACAGCATTAGTGCCTATCTGCAATATATAGGCGCCACCGTTCCAACCGGCAACGGGTGGCGCAAAATGAAATGCCCGTTTCACCACGATACACACGCATCAGCTGGAGTAAATGAAGAGCGTTGCTACTTCAAGTGCTTTGGTTGTGAAGTATCTGGGGATGTATACGATTTGATTATTCATAAAGAGGGAGGTGATTATCGTGAGGCTGTCAAACTCGCAGAGACAATTTCTCCTACAGGCAGCGACAGAGTACGCTTCGCAAATAAGAATGGCAGAAAGCTATCTGGCAAGTCGCGGTCTGTCGGTAGAAGAAGCGCAGCAGTTCCATCTGGGGGTAGTAACTTCTCCCTTACCAGGTCACGAAAGCTACGCGGGTAGGTTGTCCATTCCATATGTAACGCCGTCAGGCGTGACCGATATTCGGTTCAGGTCTTTGGATAGTTCAGAGCCTAAGTATATGGGTGTACCTGGTGCTAAGACTACGATGTATAACGCACAAGCTGTGCTCACAGCACAGGATTATATCTGTGTTACCGAGGGGGAAATTGACTGCATTACAGTTGTGGTCAAGACCGGACACCCAGCAGTCGGTATTCCTGGCACGCAAAACTGGAAGCCATTCTATAGCAAGATACTAGATGACTTCGAGACTGTAGTAATACTGGCAGATGGTGACAATCCAGGGCTAGAGTTCGGCAAAAAAGTAAGCCGAGAACTAGGCAATGTAAACATTATTCAGATGCCAGAAGGACACGATGTAAATAGCATTGTGATGAGAGAAGGAAGAGAGTGGCTTGATGAGCGAATCAAACGAGTCATATGACCAAGAAGATATTTGGGAGTTTGTAAAAGCTAACCCACGTCTTGTTGGCATTGCCGTTTCAGAAGAAAAGAATCTAGATTTATTGACAGCTTTGATGGATGTTCACCTAGCCTTGACCAGCAACAGGGTTCAAGAGGCTACATATATGCTGACTATGATAGCTAGCGTATTGGTTGCGACAGCAACGGGAACAGCCGATGAGATTGTCAATGAGATAATTATTCAAGAGTCAATGGAAACCTTTGACCAGTCCGTAAAGGAGATACTAAATGAAAGATAGTAAGCATCTTGATGCAATCCTCAAAGACCTCAACAATGTAATGATTCGTAAGCACGAAGATTATGGTCCATACAATATAGCCCACGCCCCTGGCGGTGCTATGAATGGGTTACTGGTGCGTATGCACGACAAGATGGAGCGGTTGCAGCACCTCTATTATAATAGAAAAGGCGACACGCCGAACTATGAATCAGTCGAGGACACCCTAATGGACCTAGCAAACTATGCCATAATAGGACTAATGGTACAAAGAGGTCAATGGGAAGGAACTGATGGAGCAGTCGTATCTAAGTGAGTACGACACTTTAGTCGCGTCCTTAGCCATTGAATACCACCGTAGGTATCAAATGGTTGAAGCCTTAGACATTCAACAAATGCTGTGGTTGTGGTTTGTTACCCATCCAAATAAGTATTCTGAATGGTCTGCACTTGAGCAAAAAGATAAAGATAAACTTATAGCTAAGTCGCTGCGTAATGCAGCAATATCTTTCTGCGAAAAAGAAAAAGCTAAGGTCTCTGGCTACGAGATTCTAGACCTCTACTACTACGACTCATCTGTCGTAGAGGCTTTCCTTCCCTCTATTATTTCAGAGTCATACGAGATTCCTCAAAAGATAAAAGACTTGAACTTCAAGTTCAGCAAAGGGGAAACCAATGACGGCAACAACTGGTTAGTATTACGGTCAGATATAGCAGCAGCATTTTACAAGTTGTCCGAAGCCAAGCAAAATGTATTGAGGATTAGATTCTCAGCTGACAATCAAGAATGGTCGGCTCTCGCTGGGGAACTCAAGACCACAGCAGATGGCGCCAGAATGAAGGTGCAGCGAGCTATCAATTCTCTTATCAAGAATCTTGGTGGATTCAGACCATACTATGACAACGATGGTCCTACAGAAAAAGCCGACGACATAGATGCCTAGAGATATTAGAGACCTGCTGCATACCCAGGACTACACACAAGCAATGGATTTACGAGGCACTCCTATTGGAGACCAGTGTGTCTGTGGCTGTGAAGTATTTATTATGTTAGGTGCATTCACTAAGGGTGAGCTAACATTCTATTTCTTAGACGCTGAGTGTGCAGGATGTGGGTCTTTAGTTACTCTATCTACCCCAATGGATTATGAGGAAGACTGTGAATAGCTTCAACAATCCAGCCAATTGTGCTGGTACAGATACAGAAGATTGGTTTACAGACAAGAAAGCTTATGACAATAAGGATACGCTTAGAAGAATCTGTGGTGCTTGTATGGCAAAAGATGAATGCCTACAGTATGCGCTTGAATATAATGTGATAGGATATTGGGCAGGAACTTCAGAGAAAGAGAGACGGGATATGCGTAGGAAGCTGAACATAATTCCTAAACCCATTCTCATTTCAGAGTGGGAAATGGCTAAGTACTATGCCTAAGTTTTCTGACTTCGACCTAGATTTTGCCACCGGAAAGGCAGGGGAAGAACTCGTCAACGAGTTGCTGACCGGTGGCAAAACCGTTGAAGTCAAGACAGACATCAAATGGAAGAACACAGGTAATCTTTATATCGAAACTATCTGTTGGTATAACTCAAGTAGTGAGTGGCTACCATCTGGTATCTCAGTTACCAAGGCAGACTATTGGGGATTTGTACTAGAAGGTACAGTTCTCTTGGTTCAAACAGAATATGTGCGGATAGCTATTGCCCAGTATGGGCACCCTATCAACTGCAATATTCCTCCGAACCCCAGCAAGGGCTACCTCATCAAGCCTGAACATATACTAAACGTGGTCAAGGAGCAGACCAAGGCGGTATAGCAGGGGACAACTAAATAAAAAAAACCCCCCAGCCTGTAGGTTTACTACAAGTCGGGGGGTTTCGCCCTTCTAAGGGGGGGTTAGCGGGCATTCTAGGGGGTGTTTTAGCCCTTACTTACGGCGTCCAAATTGCTTGGCAGATGGGTCTAGCCACTTGAGAACAGGTCCAAGGAACCCAGCCAAGGCTGCGGTACCAAGGGTAGCGAGGTCAGTCTCACCAGCCAGGTAGAGTGCAATAGCAGCAGAAGCTGCAGCACGGAACCAAGTCAGTGCGACTTGCTTGAATTGCTCATTGATTTTCATTAGTCCTCCTTTGGACTAGATGGATTGTCCTTGATGACTTTCACTCGGACAAACTTAGACTTGAGATGAAGCCAGCGTTTGTTCTGCCCCATCCAAGGGAACCAGTCAGAAGTATCCTTGCCGTGACCATCTTTGATGGATACGTGTATATGTTTCATATGTGGATTACTACCGGTATAGGTACGGTTGCCCCGCTCAGGAGACCAGATAACCCCACGAAATATTAGATACTTGACCCGCTTATCTTTCTTGAGTTCTTTGAATACCTTTGCGCAATCAATACCGTGGAACGGGTCGTGGGTTAGGTCGACGGCGTAGCCAGTATTATGGTCAGAATTAGGACTCTGACTTAGATGCGCAGCAGAAGGAAGCAGTCCATCGCTCACCTTCAAACGCTTCGGAACAAGAGCAGTTGCCTGTCGCAACAGAGCGATGGCAGCAGGTGTGGCTCTCTTCGCTACACCTTTCATTATTCATCATCCTCCTCCTCGTATATATCATCATCTGGAATATTAGGACTGATAGGAACCAGCCAAGGATTATCTAAGATGCTCACTTCTTGAGCACCTGCATTACTAGGTCAGTTAGAAACTCAACCTTATCGTCGAGTCTATCTACCTTATCTTTGATACTAGACCCACCATTGGGCTTCAGTTCGTTGAGGTAATGTTTGACTAACCATCTAATTGCTGCAGCAAATCCAGCAGTGATGGTCATTACGGCTACGGCTAAACCAGCCCAATCAGCAGGAGACATAGTTATACGGTCCTTATAGTAATATCGAGAATGCCTCCATAGCCAGAGAATCCTCTGTCTGGTGGAGTCAATCGGGTGAATGTAACTTGTTCAATAACTATCTGACGGCTTTCGCCAGTCTGTAAATCCTGCCACGTTACGACATCACCATTTGCTTCAATATTTTCTAATTGTGCTATGCGGTCTTTAGCTCGACCTTCATAGCCAACCATTACATTGTATTTGTCTGTCTCAACATCGTAACAAAAGACAGGAAATCTAATTACTCTTTGACGCGGGGTAGCGATAGTTGCTTTTGCTTGGTAGCCCTTGAAGATAGGACCCTTGGTTGCATCCGTAGCATCGCGGGTAAGAACAAACTTATATCCAATATATTCTTGAGAACCGCTGGGCTGGCTAGTTGTTACTTCAACAGCTGGAACCGATGCACTATATGTAACCACATCATATTCAATATCATTTTCATCAACAGTTTCTAGTGTCAATGAACCGTATGTAAAGTCACCTCTACCAATCAATCGTTTGAAATTCTTTGGTTCTAAGGTGTTATATCTAATATAACCAGTAGTTAGATAACCAGATGTAATCTTATCTGTAGGGTGTTGCAAGTAACTATAACCTGGAACACCAGTAAAACCCGTTGCGGATGTAGTGGCAACTGTTGCTGTTGTAGCAGTATTATAAGTTAGCGTATTGGTATTAGCTGCCGTTACCGCAAATGGACCACCATCAAGATTGTTATCTACACCGATAACATATAGCGATTCACCAACCGTTATACCGTGAGATACCGATGTTGTTAGAGTGGCTGCACTACCTGCCCTAGCTTTCTGTGTAACCGTAAATTGATTCTTAGCTTCTGTGCAGTAAGCAAGCCTTTCGGTTTCACCGAGGAATGCACAGGATGTAGTTTCTAAACCTGTTGCTCCACCAAAGAAAATATCGTTAGCATAAGCAAAGCGTAGGGTAGATAGTTCCGTGCTAAGGTCTAGCCGTATGACACCAGCATTCCCATCTACACCTGCAGCACACCAAACAAAATGATTCCTAGCGGCAAAGTCATATACTGGTTGGCTAGTTTCAACAATTAGAGGACCATACGTAATAGAACCTTCACTATCAATCGTTGCAGCTCTTACGCCCTTACTAGTCCCGATAAGCATATAACCAAGGTAATAATAAATCTTATGAACAATTTCACCAGTTGGCATTTCTGCTGCGGTAATAGCACTAGTTAGTGATGGCATAGCACCACTAGTATTTAGAGTAAATTTATAAATATTAGATTGAATACCACTAAAACCAGCTACATAAATAGCTGAACCAGAAGCAGTAATGCTGGTAAAAATATGGTCAGAATCGCTGTGAGTGTATACGGCAGATGGAAGTGACGATGTATTGGATGATAGTTCGTATACCGAACTGTTGACGCACATCACAATACGTTCTTTTACATATTCCATAGTAGCGTTTTTTACAGTAATTCCAGCAGCAGTAAACATAGAAGTGGCTGCTGACACAGAGGTGAGGTCAAGAGATTTCTTCAAGACCTCAAGTTTACCGCTAGGACCAGTATCGTTAGTCACCCAAAATGCTGTAGTACCGTCATCGCAGATAGCATAGACTTTATCATCAGCGCCAGCGTTGTAGTCAACGAAGTGGGTTTCTACTCCGTTTGAATCAATCTTATCTACATCATATCCATCGTGAAGCAGCACACCATCATAGGTTGTACCGCTAGTAGTCCATTGAATAGAGCGAAGCTGTTGGAAAGAGCGTCCATTAGATTCAATAGGGTGGGTGGTTACGTGGGCAGTTGTGGATGAACTAAGTAAAGTAACCTGTCCTTCGGTCCACACATCAACGCCACGACTATCTTTGAATTGAAATGTACCTTCACCAGGAATCAAACCTGGGTCATAAAAAATAATGCCAGTCCCCTCGTGGAACGAGGACTGGCTTCTAATCCACCACCCAGTTAGAGACTGTTCTCCTGGTTCTTTTTGATTATCAAATTGGTCTTTACGATAGGGAGCAGTCTGTCTAATATAAGGACGAGCATCTGAAATAGCATAGATAAATGGCATACCGCCAACAGCTACATCATAAACTATATCTGTGTTTTGCCAGATAGAATCGGTAGCAACGACACCAACATCAACAGCGATAGCCCGCGTTGCGCGACCTTCGGTAATATCACGACCAGCCACTTACTCTCCTTGTTTTTGTTGTTCCTCTAGTTGATTCTTCAAATGCTGATGTGCCCAGTACAATGCGTAATAGTCAAAGTCAAGACTAAACCGCTTCATATGTTTGACCAATGCGCCGGTGTGAAGGTGTAGTTCTACACCTGACTCTTGGAGTTTACGGAAAAAGATAATATCTTCCCCTACAAAATGGTCATCACTAGCCGAGCCAGCCCTTTCAGTGAAGAAAGATTCGTTAGGAAACTTTTCTCGCATCTTCGGGATAATGGACTTATGCATAAGAGTTAGACCAAAGCCAGCAGAATCCACCTTGATTACTTGGTTCTCTGGTAGTGGATGTACATACTGAATGTTGTATTCGTCTACATTGTGGAATGCTGCAGGGAATGGCTTCATCAGTGTTCCTTCATTCTCCTTGGAGATAAAGTAAACACCTGATACCACCGGACGAGCAATCTTATCTGCCGTCTTCCACAGCTTAGCCATAGTCTCAAGACTTAGAACAATGTCTGAGTCCACCCACAAGAGCCAATCTGTTTTCATTTTGTCTGCCCAGTAGTCAAAGAGCACTTGGCGTTGTCTGCCAATCTGGTTGCCTTGTACTCGGATACTGGTATGAATTGGCATACCATTGCCAGGACCTGCAATAACTGCAGCCATCAAACCTTCGGTAAACTTGCCATCTGTTAGTCCCCCGTCACACCAGCCAATAGCGACGGTTTCATTCTTCTGAATCATTTATGCCCCCAGTTGTTTGTCGAACTCAATCCACTTGGCAGTGATAGTCTCCCAAGAGAATGCTTCATTGATGTAGGAAACCTGTGCTTCAGGGTTCCAGTCTCCATTATAAATTTTATCTATAGCTTCTGTCAGTTTGCCCGCAAATAACTGCGAGTGTTCGTCTGGATTATCCAGATAGTCATAGCTCAGACCAAACCCATTGGCAACCTCCGGTAGCGCACCCAGCTCAGGGTGGACCGTCAGGTTCCCTGCGCTCATCGACTCAGCCAGTGATAGGCAGAAGGTCTCGAGGTAGGTGGATGGATAGGCAAAGATGTGTGCTTCCTCTACCGCCTCCATCAGGGTCCGCTTCGGGGTCTTCCAGTAGAACCTAACCCTCGGGTCGATGTACTTCTGGTCTCCCTCAAAGTGTAGGTCTGGGTTGTAGTCGTTGTAGAACTCCAACCGGAAGTCAGCATCGACATACTTGAGCGAGTTCATCAGCACGTGCAAGCCTCGGTAGGCGCTTGAGGTGTTGATGAGCCTGACCTGCTTGACCTTCTCGAACTTCTGTGGGATGTACTCCAAAGGGAAGATGGCATTCGGTATGACCACAAACTTGTCGAGTGGCAGGTTTAGTTCCTCGGATGTCCAGAGCTTGTGCCACGTAGATGGCACCACTATCTTGGCTATCCGTTTGACGAACTCAGGATTGCCCAGAATCTTCTCTATGTAGACTGGATTGAACTGAGCCTTCGTATTGTGGAGCCAGAGAATAACCTGGCGTCCATCCTTGATTACCTCTGGCACATCGAGTGATATGCCTGGAGCCACCATACAAAGGTAGTTCTCCATATTGACCATATGCGGTAGCACTAACTGCTCCCACGTACGAATCATATATTCGGTGCCACCGTAGACATTTTTGTCGTACAGGAATGGCATTTCCATAGCGTCCCCCTATGTGT
>Ga0315901_10001349_pt1 | contig 35712 bp, 31 predicted proteins | sample LakEriMetagenome_10_FD_203761 | JGI IMG/M metagenome (GOLD analysis project Ga0315901, IMG submission 203761) | Freshwater fungal communities from buoy surface, Lake Erie, Ohio, United States - Buoy 2 MA116 | ecosystem: Environmental > Aquatic > Freshwater > Lake | place: USA: Lake Erie, Ohio...
GGCAGGGCCCGCATCGCCGAGAGCCAGCCCGGAGAGCTTGAAACCAGGTTTAAGGCAACTACAAACCGCGGATCCTTCGGATCTGTGTTTAATGCCTTATCGATCGCATCTTTGGCCTTTAGCTGGGTGTCGGTATCTGGCAGCCGCACACGAACACTCGTGCCCTCCAGCGCGGCGGATTCTGCAGTAATGCCGGCTATTTGCAGGCTGCGGTTAACGCGCTCAGCGATGTCCTGATCCACTTTGACAGTGGACTTCGCGCTTGACACCTGCACAGCCGGAGCCTCACCGAAAAAATTCGGCAGGGTGTAAAGAAGGCCAAAAGACAGCGCCACCACCATCACGATGGCGCGCCAGATCGGAAGCTTGTTCACCGCTTAAATACTCTTGATCGTGCCTTTGGGCAGTAGCGTCTGAATCGCCTGCTTCTGCAGATGGATATTGACGGGAGTATCGCTTCCCACATTTAGGGTCACATAGGCATCATCAATCTCGGTGATTTTGCCTACCACCCCACCGGCGGTAACTACTTCATCACCTTTACTTAACGCAGCGAGCATTGACTTATGCTCCTTGGCGCGTTTCATCTGTGGGCGAATCATTAAAAAGTACAGCACAACAAACATCAGGATGAGCGGAATAAAGCTCATCAGCGAGGACTCGGGCGAGCCGCCAGCAGCCTGCGCAAAAGCGGGTGAAATCAGCACGGAAAAGCTCCTTTGGAAAAGGCCACAAGTATACCGGCGGTGCCTGCGCTAGACGCCCCTGGCGCGGTCTTGGTGAAATCCCTTGCGCCAGGCTTCAAACCGGCCCGCCGCTATGGCCTCCCGCATCTGGCGCATGAGATCCAGATAAAAGTAGAGACTGTGCAAGGTGGCCAGATGGGCGCCAAGAATCTCTTGGACTTTCTGCAGGTGATACAGGTAGCTTCGGGTGAAAGGGGGTCGGTCATCACCATGATTGGCTGGCGCACATACGGGGCAGCGGCAGGATTCATCGATCGGGCTCAGATCATCCCGGTAGCGAGAATTTCGGATCTTTAAGTCCCCGTAGCGTGTAAAAATCCAACCGTTACGCGCGTTGCGGGTGGGCATCACGCAGTCAAACATATCCACACCCCGGGCGACACCATCCACTAAATCCTCTGGCGTGCCGACTCCCATTAAATAGCGTGGCTTGTCTTTTGGCAGTAACGGTGTCGTTGCGTCAAGAATTCGAATCATGTCTTCTTTGGGCTCGCCGACTGAGAGCCCGCCGATGGCATAGCCATGAAAACCAATGTCTAAAAGACCGGCTGCCGATTCGGCACGGAGCGCCTCGATCATGCCCCCCTGAACAATCCCAAATAAGGCATTGGGATTTTCAGCCTGCGAAAATGCCTGATGAGACCGTTTTGCCCAACGCAGCGATAGCCGCATTGACTCAGCTGTTTGGTCCGACGTTGCGGGATAGGGGGTGCATTCATCAAACACCATCACGATGTCAGAGTTCAGCACGGTCTGAATTCGCATCGATTCTTCCGGGGTAAGAAAACACTTATCGCCATTGACTGGCGACTGAAAAGCCACGCCCTCTTCAGAAATTTTCCTTAAATCCCCCAGGCTCCAGACCTGAAAGCCGCCGGAATCAGTCAGTATGGGCTTAGACCAATTCATAAATTGATGCAGGCCCCCGTGGCGGCCCATGACCTCCAGGCCGGGCCTAAGCCAGAGGTGAAAGGTGTTGCCGAGAACAATCTGCGCCCCGATGGCGTTCAGATCGGCCGGCGAAGCGGCTTTCACTGCGCCATAGGTGCCCACCGGCATAAAGATTGGCGTCTCCACTGTGCCGTGGCGCAGTGTGAGCCTGCCGCGACGGGCGGCGCCATCGGTGCTTAAGAGTTCAAAATTCATTAATTAAATCGATGTTCAATCCGAAACTAAAAAACCTAGAACTGACAATAAAAAGCTATTGAATAAGACCTCGTTCGACCAGCATTCTGAGCAAGTCTCGCCCCACTCGGGAGTTTCCGTAGTCCGAATAATGGTCGGAGTAGCTATAGAGAAACTTGTTGTCGTAAGTGATTTTGCAGAGATTTTGGGTCAGATCACATAGTAAAGGCGTTGGGTCATAGATAATCATTTTGGGATGCGCTCGGGAAAGGCGATCCACAAAAGCGCGATAAGCAGAGGTTCCCTCAATGTGATCCGAGTAATCGATCGCGCACCTGGGATTGGGTTTGCGCTGAAGAATCTGATTTAAAAAATCGCTTTCAGTCATTCCGCCGGCGATACAGCTTCGTGGATCAGGAAAAGTTGGATTATCGATAAGAAAAACAACACGTTTTCCTGAATTTTCAAGCTTTCGAATCGTATCGGAGTAACGCTGTAGCCATTCCGGAGAGTTAATTTCAACAATCTCTGGATTGACAAACCCGGTCATTTTGTCGATTGCAAATAGAGTCCGAAGCGCATTTGCCAGGATCACGACCTCAACTGAATTCTGGGTGAGCAGATTATCAAAAGCGATGCGATTTTTCCTTTGGCGTTCGGTTTTAGGTACATCAATGTGGGGTGGGCTGACCGATCCGATGAGAAGCCCCCCCATCGCGCTGCCCGCTTCCCGAGCCAGTCCGTAAAAAATTGCTTCCGCTTTACTATCACCAAGCACAGCAAATTTTGGCGGAAGGTCATTCGAACGTACACACCACTGAAACATTTTTCTCTGATCGTCGGAAATGCCGCAATCCTGAATTAGGTTCGCACGATCTTTGCCGATCGTTAAGGTGCTCACATCTCCGTTAAGTTTTGTAAGGGCTCTAAATTTTAGACCATCCATTTTTCGAATCGTTATGCCTGCGATGAATACCGCAAGCAAAACCACTGACATTCCCAGAACAATTTTTTTGGCGCGCCCAAAAGTTTGGCGTCGTATCGGAATTTCTATGAATCGATAAGTAAGCCATGCCAAGGCGACGCTTAGCCCAACTAGGCCAATCCGGATTTCGGGTGACGGAGTCTCGGATTCCATGATTCGTGCAAATGACAGTAACGGCCAGTGCCACAGATAAAGCGGATAACTAATTAGTCCGATAGCAACAAGAGGCCGTGCGGCGAGAATTTTCGTGTTAAGCATCGGGGCTTCGCGGGAACCGGCAAGAATAATCAGTGCCGTACCGATCGTCGGCATGAGGGCCCAGGCGCCGGGAAAACTACTATTGCTATCGATCAGAATCAGGGACAGAAAGCAAAGCGTTAACCCAAGGAGCGCAAGGGGCGACTGTAGGCCATCCGCTAAGCGCTGCGCACCCCAGACGAAGTTCACATAAGCTAAAGCGGCGCCGATCCAAAGTTCCCAAAAGCGCGCGATCGGGGAGTAAAACGCTGCCGTTGTGTCTCGAAATACGAGAAACACAGAGTAAACAAACGAGGCTAGTAATACACCAAAAAAAAACTTTATCGAATGAGATCGCCGTCGCCTCGAAATCCAAACCAGAAAAAGTGGCCAGACAACGTAAAACTGCTCCTCGATTCCAAGCGACCAAAGGTGCAAGAGCGGTTTTGAATCTGCCGAAATATCAAAATATCCCGATTCTTTCCAAAACACAAAATTCGCCAGAAATCCTGCGCCTCCGGCAATAGGTACGCCGAGTCGTTTGTATTCTTCGGGGGTCAATATAAGCCACCCAAGTCCGATAACTGCGATAAGCACGACGATCAGGGCGGGAAAGATTCTCTTGGCCCTACGAAGATAGAAATTTGAAATCTTGAAGCTACCGGACTGTAGTTCTTGAAGTATTAACTTTGTTATTAGATAGCCCGAAATTACAAAGAAGATATCGACACCAACAAAACCTCCCGGCAGCGCATTTGGAAACGCGTGATATAAAACTACGGCCAGCACCGCAATCGCTCGAAGTCCATCAATATCAGGACGGTAGTTATGATCAGTTTTCACTAAATGGGGCTTCTCTAGGTCTTGATTAACTTAGCTGATTTTTGTTTTAAGCAGATCATCGCATCACCGTAACTGAAGAATCGGTAGCGCTGATTAATTGCGTGTTGATAGGCTGCACGCATCTTCTCATAACCAATAAATGCGGCAATTAACATCAGCAGGGTAGATTTGGGTAGGTGAAAGTTGGTGAGTAGTCCATCTACAACCTGAAATTGATATCCGGGTCGAATAAAAATATCAGTCTCCCAGCTACCGGTTCGCACTAAACCCTTTTGTTTGGCGCCAGCCCTGTCGATCACTGCAGACTCAAGCGTACGAAGGCTCGTTGTGCCCACTGCAATCACTCGGCCACCTCGGCTACGAGCCTCAGCGACCGCCTGGGCAGTGGCCGGAGGAATCTCACACCATTCTGAGTGCATTTGGTGTTCATCAATATTTTCAGAGCGCACTGGAGCGAAGGTGCCGCTCCCGACATGCAGGGTAACTTCTGCCCGATGGACTCCTTTGCTTGCCAAGGCCTGCAGCAACGGCAAATCAAAGTGGAGCCCCGCTGTGGGTGCTGCCACTGAGCCGGGAATTTGGGCATATACGGTCTGGTAGCGCTCCTTATCTTGACTATTGGGCTTGTGGGCGATGTAAGGTGGCAAGGGAATTTTGCCAAAAGCATGCAATACATCGAGCATGGGCTGCTGGAATTGCAATACGAATCGGTCGGCAGCCTGTACATCCCGATCGATAAGCGTAACCGAGGTCCCGGAGTCGGCATCAATCAAAATCTGAGTTGCCGGTGCAGTTTTTTTGCTTGAGCGCAGCAAGGCTAAAGCGCGATTGGAATCCAGCAGACGCTCCACCAGCATCTCGACCTTTCCGCCTGTGGGCTTTGTGCCAAAAAGCCTTGCGGGAATGACCTTTGAATTGTTAAAGATTAGAAGGTCACCGGGATTTAGCAGGTCTGCAATATCAGTAAATTTTCGATCCTGAAGCGGATCATCAACAATAAGTAGCCGGCTGCCCGATCGCTCACTCGTGGGATATTGGGCAATCAGCTCGGCGGGCAGATCGAAGTGAAAATCAGAAAGCGTGAAATCTGTTTTCAATGAAGCGGCCTGATCGCAAGAATACGGGCGGCGAGCCATGCGGCGATTGCGGCTTTGATTAGATCGCCCGGCACAAATATTAGGCTGACTAGAGCAGCCTTTTCAATTGGCATCTTGGCAATCAATGCAAGCACCGGTATCCCGCAGGCATAAATCGCGACAATGCCCCCAAGAGCTGCTGCAATCAGGGCAGTCAGAAAAGTTTTATCGGGCCAGTGCCGGCGAAGTCCCGCGAAGATCGCGCCGCATACCCAGGCACCGAGGGCCCACCCCACCAAAAAGCCAACGGTTGGGCCAAAGAAAACAGCCAGACCGCCCCGGCCCCCGGAGAGCACTGGTGCGCCAAGTGCAACTACAAACAGCAGCAGGAGCACAGAGAGCAGGCCGTTTCGGGCCCCAAGGATCAGGCCTGCGAGCATTACACCCAGCGTCTGCGCAGTGATAGGAACCCCGGCGGTGAAGGGCAGATCAAATTTTGGAATTAGGCCCAGCAGGGCAATCAGGGCGGCGAAAAGCGCGATGCGGACGAGATCTCGGGTGGAAAGCATGGCCCCTATTATCGTTGAGCCAAACCCTTTTGATTTTCGGGGGTGTTTGCTGCACGGGATGTGCGACTGCTTAAGGCCTCTGCCACCTGATCTGTGCGCGCCAACGCTGTGGTGATGAACGGCACCAGCAAGCGAAACCCCGGTTTTCTGTGTGTTCGGGCCGTCCAGGCCTGCCGCTGCAGCTGCCACTGGGCCACCAACACTGGAATGAATCGGATCATCATCGCCACAGAGAGACTTATTTTCTTGTCTGAAAACCCCAGCAGTCGGGTTATGGGCGCTAACAATTTCTGAAACACCTGCAGCATCGCCTGCATTGGAGTTGTAGCGGTGATGAGATCGGCAAACATGATCATCAGGATGAGCTTGATTGCAGACTTAAGTGCTGTCTCCCAGCCCATGACGAAAGCTTGAAAGATCGCAATACCGATAATGATCGGCAGCAGGGCCCGAAGAGCAAGGAGCCGGCGCAGGCCCGGACTCCCGATTGAGCCATATGCGGCAAAAGCGGCGATCAGCCCGGCTACTAACCAATTCCAGTCATCTAAACTCACCATTAGTAATGACAAAAGCAGTAGCGCAAAGAGCTTGACGGATGCGGGGATGCGATGCAGCCAGGTGTTGGATGAGATGTAAAGTGAGATCATGTGAGCCCCGGGCCGCTGAGGCTGCGCAGATACTCGGCAATTACCTGATCGGGCCTGCCATCTTCACGGACTTTTCCCGAATCAAGCCAGATCAACCGATCAAAGTCATTCAGCAGATCGAAATCGTGGGTTGCCATGATCACCTGCTGCGGTAGCCCTCTGATCATGCCCATGACCGCTCGCTTGGCGGCGTGGTCTAGGCTCGCGCAGGGCTCATCCAATAGAATCAGGTCTGCGCCATCAGCCAGCACAGATAGCACACATAGCAATTGCTTTTGGCCGGCACTCAATTCGTGGACCGCTTTGTTCAGTAAACCCTCTTGTTTATGTTTAGTTAGCAGATCGCGAGCCGATTGCTCTGCAGATTCGGCGCGATGTCCCTGTTCGATAAGCCCGAAGCAGAGCTCCTCCATGACCGTCGGAAAGAGCAGCTGGTGTTCGGGGTTTTGGAAGACCATTCCCACGTGAGCGGGACGCTTTGGGATTTTCCCGCTATCCGGTTTAATGAGCCCCTTGATCAGCCGTAAAAGAGAGCTTTTGCCGGAGCCGTTGGGACCGATCAATCCGATGCGCGACTCGGTCAGCGAGAGGCTTAAATCGCTGAAAACTCGGGTGGACTCGAGGCTAAGCGAGATACGGTGAAGTTCCATCGCCGTTATACTAAGCATCTTTGCTTCCCGCCGGGGTGGTGGAACTGGTAGACGCGCCGGACTCAAAATCCGGTGCCGCAAGGCGTGTCGGTTCGAGTCCGACCCTCGGCACCAGAAATTTGTTGTTTCGACTTATTACGACTAGCGCATCTATCTGACCAACGGCCAAATAAAACCCCCTGCGCAACATCATCGCGCAGGGGGTTTTTAAACCTACTTCAGCTATTTGCTACTTGCCAAAACTCAATTAAAAGTTGTGGCTCAAGCCGACAGCTGTTGCTGTCTGTTTAGCACTGACGATCCCGCAGCCTCCGCCGATACAGCCATCGACAGCCTGAACGGTTGTGCTGGAGCTAAAGCCGACGGGGGCGAAGGCCATAGTCGCGCTGTTATCGACCATATTGTGCGTGAGGTAAGCAAAGGTCCGCTTGCTCAGGGTATACCGAACTTGCATATTGGTCATGGTGGCACCTTCACCCGTCGTACGCACTGCGCCTAACAAGAGAGTGGGAGACATCTGGTAACCAACACCCATCTGGGTTGCAGACAGATCTTGCGTTGTGGCACCGGCCATCGTCTTGATTACGTTGGTGTGGTAGGCGGCAGCGAGACTCAGCTGCGGGGTAGCTTGGAAACGGATTCCGGCAATCCATGCCTTCGAATCCCAGAAGGTTCCATTTGCGCCTGAAGCTGGCGTATCGGTCATACCCTGACGCTGCTGCATCGCGGCACGGATTTGGACTGGGCCGTTCGAGTAAGCAGCGCTTCCGGCACGTACAGAGCCGTCATCTGATGACTCGGTGTCCTGTGAAAAACCAGTCTGCAATTGAACAACTAACCCGCCCATGTTAGGGGTTGTGTAGGTGAGCGCGTTTCTTGTGAAGAAATCGTTATAACCAAGAGCAGCGCCTGTCAGCGTAGAAACGATATTTCCAGCGACGGGCATCAGCGCTCCATTTGTCGCGATGAGAGGGTTGAGTCTCAGACCGAGCGATAGTTCGCCAAGGTCTTTAGAGGACACACCCACCCAGGCGGCTCGGCGGAATACGCCTGAGGAATGCGTTGTACCGTTATTAAGTTCGACGTCGCCCTCGAAGTTGAACACTGCTCTCAGACCTCCGCCAAGATCCTCAGAGCCGCGAATACCCCAGCGGGAGGAATTTAGAACCGAGTGACCAAAAACAGTCCCCTTGTTGTTAGCCGTGCCCGCGGCGATAGCTCCCGGGGGAAGCGTTACAGTCGCGTTGGCACCCCCGGTGACACCGGACGCAGCGGTGCCATTCACGGTACCTTTTCCGCCACCGAACGTGGTAGCGGCGTTGGTATCTGTTGGCAGATCAGCGGTAACCACGCCTGCGTCAAGAACGCCGTAAATCTCTACGTTCTGCGCCAAGGCGGGCAGCACGAATGCGCCAGCTACAGCTGCAGCAATTAATTGCTTCTTCATTAAATGTTCTCCTGGTTAGGTAACAAATCCCCAGACCTCATCGGCGACTGGGCGACCGCTGAAATTAGCCGTCAGTGCAGATTCTCCGGGTAGCCGGCCCGGTCCTCAAGCGGCAGAACCCTGGTACGCGCTCAGATCCTGGTTTTCCTGATGCCTGTGTTGCTTCGAAGCAACACGTCTTCAAGCCCGTTAAAAATAGGGACATATAAAATGACCAATAATGCGCTGATGACATCCCTTCGCCTCTACGGGCGGTTATTAGCCTATGCTAGGCCTTATTGGCCTGGTTTTTCCCTGGCCTCCGTGGCCATGCTGGTCACCGCCGCCACCGAGACAGCCTTCCCAGCGTTGCTCAAACCACTTCTGGACAAAGGCTTTGCCGGTGCGAGCACCTTTGAGGTCTGGTGGGTCCCCACCGCGGTGTTATTGATTTTTATTCTCCGAGGCTTATCCACCTTCCTCTCGGTTTACGCCATGAATTGGGTCGCCAACTCAGTTTTACGGGATCTCCGGCAGGCGATGTTTAACAAGCTTCTGACCATGCCGGCCTGGACTTTTGATGCCCGCTCATCGGGCCAGCTGATTTCCCGAGTAATTGCGGAGGTCAATGGCGTTACCAGCGCTGCCACCAATGTTGTGAATACCCTAGTCCGGGATTCCCTCATCCTTATAGGCCTCATGGGCTGGCTGTTCTGGCTTAACTGGAAGCTGACGCTGGTGGTTCTTGCCCTACTGCCGATGCTGGCGGGTATGACGCTTGCTTTCTCCAAGCGCATGCGTCGGGTGAGTCGAGGGGCGCTAAAGGCGACTGCGGAGATGACTCGCTCGGTTGAGGAAGCTATTTTTGGTAACCGCGTGATCAAGGTGTTCCAGGGGGATGCTTATGAGTCGGACCGATTTAAAAGGGTCAATTCAGAGTTCCGCGGCCAATCGATGCGATTGGCGGTGGCCCAGGCGCTTCAGACGCCGTTGAGTCAATTTATCGCTGCTATTGGTGTTGCTGTTGTTCTTACAATCGCGCTGATCCAAGCGCGTACAGGCGAGGCCACGATCGGTGATTTCATTTCATTTGTAACGGCGATGTTAATGATGTTTGCGCCGCTTCGGCATTTGGCAGATATCAATTCGCAATTGCAGCGCGGATTGGCCTCCGCAGAGTCGGTTTTTGAGTTGATCGATGAAAAATCCGAACTTGATCAGGGCACTCGAATAATTACGCGAGCCAAAGGCCAGATCGAGTTCGAATCGATCCGAATGACCTATCCAGGCGCGGAACGAGAAGTGCTGACTAATTTGTCGCTGACCATTCCAGCTGGACAGACTGTTGCGTTGGTAGGTCGATCCGGAAGCGGAAAAACATCACTGGTGAACCTGGTTCCGCGGCTTTACGAGCCCCAGGCGGGGCAAATCCTTCTCGACGGAATTCCAATTACCGAGCTCTCTCTTGCGAGCCTGAGGGCACAGGTTGCGTTGGTTTCGCAAGATGTTGTGCTTTTCAATGACTCAATCCGCGACAATGTTGCATACGGCGTTCAAGACGTTACCGATGCGCAGGTCGCTGAAGCACTTGCGGCAGCTGAGATCCTTGAATTCACTCAATCCCTTCCCGGCGGCACTCAGACGATAATCGGAGATCGCGGAGTGCGACTATCCGGCGGGCAGCGTCAGCGGATAGCGATTGCTCGTGCCGTGTTAAAAGACGCACCCATCTTGATTTTGGACGAGGCAACCTCAGCACTGGATGCTGCCGCGGAGGCCAATGTGAAGGCGGCAATTGATCGGCTGCGCAAGGGGCGAACTACATTGATCGTGGCGCATCGCCTATCGACTATTGTTAATGCTGATCGTATCGTGGTACTCGATGCGGGAGGAATTGCGGAAGATGGTAACCATCAGGAGTTACTCAATCTTGGCGGTCGTTACGCGACTCTATATGCAAAGGCCGCACAAACAGGCAGCGACCTGATCGAATTGGCTTGATGACCCCGCGTCGTATCCTGGTCATTCGAACATCGGCATTTGGAGATGTCGTCCAGACTTTTTATGTCATTTCTGATATGCGTCGCGCCTTGCCGAGTACCCGCATCGACTGGTGTGTGGATGAGAGGTTCGCCGATTTGGCTCGTTTGCACCCATCGGTCAATGAAGTGATTGCGATTCCCACTCGACGATGGAGGGGGATATTGGCAAAACCTTATCTTTGGCCCGAGCTTGCTCGTTGGATCTGGAGGCTACGCCATTTTGATTTTGACGTATCGCTCGACCTCCAGGGTCTCTATAAAAGCGCTTTGGTAGGCTGGCTCGGTGGGGTGAGGCTGCGGTTCGGACCCGACGCCTTTTCCGAATCTGAGCTAGGCGTGCATAGACTTTATAACCGCCAGCATAGATCTAATAAAGCCCAGGGACTTGCGATGCGCCCTAGATATTTCGCGGGTGTCGCCCTTGGTTACGACGCTTATGCTTATCCGATGGAATCAGGTATTCGAAAGTGGAGCTCAAGATTAAACTCGCGTCATTTATTGATCCGAGAGCCTGATATTTTTATTGTGATTGGCGCATCTAAACCGGAAAAAACCTGGCCAATTCGTGAGTGGATTACACTCACGGAAGTTCTGAGCCGCCAGCACGGCCTGAGCATCGAATTGCTGTGGGGTTCTGATTCTGAGCACAAGATCGCGAAGTCAATCCCATTTGGAGTGCCGGCTCCGCGCATCTACTCCGTGCAAGAGCTCAGGGATCGATTTCTTGTGGCGAAGGTTGTGATTGGCGGTGATACGGGCTTGACTCATCTCGCCGTTGCACTTGGAACCCCGACAGTCATGCTTTTTTTGGCGACGAAAGCCTCTTTTTACTCTCACCCTGAGCTTACGCATCAGTGGCCGTTGGATTCGACAGAAAGCCCAGTTACCGCTGATCGTGTGCTCTCAGCAGTACAAAGTGCGCTGAAGTCGGAGACCCCCTGAGCGATGGAGAGTCGGTCGCAGCTGATAGTGACTATGCCGGCACTTTATCGGCCGGAGATTCTTGCCACAACCCTCTGGAGTTTTGAACGGGGTCTATTTTGTCAGTTCTCAAAACGAACCTTGATTATTAATCTTGATCCCGTTGGGGTCGCCGAGGATCTCTTGCCCGAAAAGCGGCAGCGAATTTTTGATTTGGCATCCCAGCATTTCGATCAAATCATCAGTCGAGCCTCAGATCATCCAAGCTTTTCTGCGGCCGTTCAATGGATTTGGCAGCAGGCAGTCAATCGACAGGATCAGAGTCGGGACGTTGAGTATCTTCTGCATCTCGAGGATGACTGGGTGCTCAATCGAGCCGTGCCGGTGGCAGTGGTAGACACTCTGCTATCGCAACCAAAGGTCGGCTCCGTGCGGCTTCAGCGACAAAAGCAACCCGTTACTGATCACAGATTGAGCCTCAATCCTGTATTTCTCCATATTGGTTTTATTCGGCAGGCATTACCTCTTTTCCGGCTCGATAAGGATCCAGAGAAGCAATTTTCAATGCAGCCGTTGCTCTCAGCGCTCTCCGATTGGCGGCATTTGGTCATGCCTGATGGCCAGGGGGGTTGGGTGTCGGATATTGGGGTGCACTGGAGGAAAAGTCGCAATCTTGAGAAAGTCTCCGAGCTTGGAACTTCCCGTTGGCGCGCTGGAAATTCGGGCCGTATTGTTCTGGCGCGGAACTGGATGATTCTCAAGTTTAAACTTTTTATTTATCGTACCCGCGTAAGGCTCATCACCAAGGGTCGGGTCTCATGAGCTTCGCGTTAAAACTTCTTGATATACCCGCTCCATTTTGTCTGCCATAAGAGTGATATTGATCCGTTCTTGGACGCTCTTTGGAAGCGATATCCGCTGAACTAGCCGTCGGTCTTCGAACTGGAACATAGCACGTGCGAGTTCATCAACCCGTTGAGGACGGACAATAGTCGCTGCCGGGTAATCTGAAACGGCCTCCTCGATGGATCCCGCAGCCGTTGTGATGATCGGCAGGCCACATGCCATGGCCTGAAGAATTGCCTGAGGCACTCCTTCATTGGCATAGCTGGGAAAAACAAACACGTCGATCGCATCAAAATATTGGCGGACATCCTGCTGGTGCCCGACAAAGATAACGCGATTACCAACTCCGAGTTGTTTTGATAAATCTCTCAGGCTTTCTGCCTGAGGGCCGTCGCCCACGATAAGCAGTCGAGACTGCGGGACGTCAGCGGATATCTGCGCAAACGCCGAGATCAAATCATGGTGGCCTTTCCATGACCGAAGGGTGGCCACATTACCGAATATCATCGCAGCTTCATTGGCTTTGAGTTGGGCACGAATATGGCCGTGCGCCTGCCGAGCTCTGGGGCCAAAATCCTCAAGATCAATTCCGGTTGGAACAGACCGTGCTTTGTGGGAATCGGTTAACCCACTTTCAATGAGATGTTGACGTATCGACTCTCCAGTAGTGACAACAGCCTCACAGCCGGTTCGATAGAGCCAGCGGGTTGCAAGATTTGACGATACCGGGGCGCTGATATGGCGGGTACGCACAATCGCTGGCTTAGAAGAAATTAGCAAACGGGCTAGGGCCGTGACCCAATGATCGGTGCTGGAGTGTGTGCTGACGATATCTGGTTTCAGCGAATGCAATGCTTTGCGCATGGCAAAAACTTCTCGGAGCCGTTTTTTTTCCAGACGCAAAGGATGCACTCTTACCCCGTAGAGCTCGGCCCGCTGTGCGATCAGGCTATCAGGGTCTGCAAGCAAAATTATCCGATGCCCTCTTGAGATAAGCATTTTTGATTCGGTCAAGATTCGGATCTCCTGCCCGCCCCATCCGTGCGAGGACTCCGTGTGGGCAATTAACATCGATCCACTCAACTTCTTCGCTCCAAAATAGAGTCATAAAGTCTTAGCCATTGATCTGCGATTTGGTTTGAATCGAAGGTCTTTGCAAGCCTTCGAGCGTATCCCGACATCGACTCGCGTGTCGCTTGGGTTTTCATTAGCTTTAGAGCATGTAGAAGACTATCTGGGCTCCGATCGCAGACAAGACCTGCTCCTGAGCTGGAGATTTCTTGCCACATCCCAGTGCCTTGGCTCGTAATGATGGGCAAACCGCAGCTCATAGCCTCGAGCATTGCATTTGAGGATGGATCGTAGAGCGACGGTAGGGCAAAGATATCGCTCGCCCATAGCAGGGGCCTTACATCACTCATTGGCCCCGTTAAGGCAATCCGTTCTGTCACATTGAGTCGTTGAATGAGCGAGTTCGCTTTGCTTGATTGCTTGTCTTTTCCACAGATCAGCAGAACGCAGTCCTTCAGGTTAGCGCAGGCCTGAATGAGGGGGAATACACCCTTTCGAAAAAATCCGGATCCAACGAAGCCAACCACGAGAGTATCTGAAGTGATGTTAACGCCTGTTTCGTCAGATATTCGCTTTCTGGCGCCCACCTTTTGTTCGCTATTAGCTGGACAGAATTGTTGGGTATCAATACCGTTGTGAATAAGGCTGATGCGCTGATCTGGGACCCCCAAGATCTCGCGCAATTCATTTTGCACAAGAGTGCTATTGGCCACAAATTGAAGATTACTGTCTCGAGCCATGGAGTGTTCGGCCTCAATCACCGCTCGATGGTAGGGATCAAACCTATTCCATAGTGATTTAACTATTCCAGATTCTTGTTGCAGCCTCCTTAGCCAGGATAAATGAAGACCATCGCCGAGCCTGAAAATATCGACACCGGGTATACGTTCGTGCGATTGAGTTAGGTCAAACTTTTTATTGTGATTTTTAGGCTCCTCTCCCAAGGTATGTTCGGTTTTGTAAAGCGATTTGCGAACTGATTTCTGAAATGATCGAAATCTACCGGCTCTTGAGAATCCTTGGGAACTGATTTTTAAAATTTTGCTTGGGCTGCCAGTTTGACTCCAGCTTTCAGTGATGATCGTCGTATCGATATTTCGCTCCGCTAGCCGCAGCGTCAGGCGCTCAATGAACCGTTCCGCACCCCCATATGGGTTGTAACGCCTTCTGATTATGGCGAGCTTCATCTCGCTTTATAGCCTGTCATTTGGTTCAAATTCTGTTGCCACATACTTCCAAAATACCTCTTGGGATTTGAAGGTCGCTGAAATGAAACCATGACGCCCGTCAAGCAGGCCAAGTTGGATGACATATAGTCTTAGAAATGTCCAGGCAGACCGCAGTACTGCCTTCAGGATGCTTGCTCGGGAACCTTTTTTCTCACGAATTTTTCCAGCATTGGCCAGAGCGTATCGTTTTTGTTTGCTTAGAACATCACTGATACTTCGATAGCTGTAGTGCAGAAAATGATGTTTTAACGTGCCAATGCTTCCGTCAACGATGAGTTTTTCATGGACGGGTGTCGGATCAAATCGGCACGATTCGCGTCGCGCAAGTCGAAGTACATAGTCGGGATACCAGCCTCCGAATCGCATCCATTTGCCAAGAAATTGAGATTTGCGTTTGATTTTGTATCCCTGGTGGGCATTTGATGAAATCGCCGCGATTAATTCGGCTTGCAATTCAGCTGTGACGCGCTCATCTGCATCAATGGACAGTATCCACTCTCCTGAGGCGTTATCTAGGGCCCGTTGTTTTTGTAGGCCAAAGCCCGGCCAATCGGTGGTTACGATGACTTTGCACCCAAGCTTGCGGGCGTTCTCGACTGTTTGATCGGTACTGTTGTTATCTACCACCACTATTTCATCGCAGAATCGAAGGGTTTCAACGCATTCCGCAATCTGCGACCCCTCGTTTTTTACGATCAAAATGGCGCTCAGGCTTGCAAGTTGGTTGGGGCTGCGGGATGACACTGATCTCATTGGGGCCTCTTGGCGGGGATTCTAGTCGACGGTGCTGACGGCTGGTTTTTCGAGTTTCGAGGGCACCAAGCTCGCGCTGCCGCAAGTGTCTCCCCTAAGTTTAGTAAGCATGCTACCCAGCGCCTGCTTATACTTGACACCTCTGCCTCTCAAAACTTCTATCTTTATGGTCTTTCGATTACACCTTGTGGAAAAGCTAGCTGCGTTAGGTCTGTTTACCGCTGCTCTGGTCTGGTGCTCGTCTCAGCCGGTTTTCGCCCAAATCCCCGGGGTGGGGGGCAGCATCCAAGACATCCTTCGGGGCCAGTCTGGCTCGCTGACGGGCATTCCCTCTGTGACTCCGCGCCCTCCGCTGGGAAGTGACATGGGCGCCTTGCCGCAGCCGCTTCGCAACAACACGCCGATGCAACGCTTTCAGTGCCGTTTCGATAAGTCGTCCCTTCCGGGTCATGAGGAGTCAGGTATTCGGGAATTGGGCCAGGTGGGACACGGAGGGCAGGTGCCTCAACAGCAGTTTGGTCAAATGCAGTTGCCTGGGCAGGTAGGGCAGGTAGGGCAGGTAGGGCAGGTAGGGCAGGTAGGGCAGGTAGGGCAGGTAGGGCAGGTAGGGCAGGTAGGGCAGATCCTATATGTGCCAAATGACTTCGAGCTTTACGTTGAAGCCCAGACTGGCCGGCAGCTCTGTCGCTTTGGCCATCAGGCGACCTACGACCTATCCAGTTTTTTTGAGCCACCGCCCTTGGCGATGGTGCCCGAGGACTACGTACTTGGCCCGGGCGATGAGGTCTTTGTTCGCCTCTGGGGGAGCATTGAACTGGATACCGCCCTCGTTTTGGATCGCTCCGGCCAGGTAGTGATTCCGAGGGTAGGCCCGGTTCGGCTCGGGGGTTTGCGCTACGGGGCTGCATCGGAGATGGTAAGGCAGGCCACGAGACGACTCTTCTCTGACTTCAATGTCTCGGTCTCTTTGGGCCGGCTCAGGGGCGTGCGGGTGTATGTCACCGGGTTTGCGGATCGGCCTGGTGCTTACAACGTGAGCAACCTCTCTAGCCTTTCATCAATCGTGATGGCTGCGGGCGGTCCATCTCGGGCCGGAAGCTATCGCAATATTGAACTCAAGCGCGGCGGAAAAGTGATTTCGCAGTTCGATCTCTATGAGCTGCTTCTAAAGGGAAACAAGTCCTCGGATCGGCCCCTGCTCTCAGAGGACGTGATTCATTTTGGCCCGATCGGCAATCAAGTCGCCGTTTTGGGAGGCGTGAATAATTCGGCGGTTTTTGAGATTAAACCTGGCGAGACCGTGGATGATTTGGTCGCGATGGCGGGCGGCTTTTCGCCGGGCGCCTCTGTTGGTGCGGTTCATCGGCTTTCGATCGATCAGCGTGAGCTTGGTTTTAAAGAGTTGCCAAAAAACGAGATGAAGACCGCCGCACTCCGCAACGGTGACATTTTTATTTCGAAAAACGATTCGCGCTTTAGAAGTGCAACGGACCGTTCATCCCGGCGGGTTATTGTGTCGGGCCAAGTCAAGAACCCCGGAGAATATTTCCTGCCGCCGATGGCCACTTTAAAGGACGCCATTCAGATGGCCGGTGGTTACGTCTCTGGCGCCTATCCATACGGCATTCAGTTGCTGCGAACCTCAGTGCGGGCCCAGCAAGAGGCCACATTAGAGCGGGTGCTGCGTGAACTCGATCGGCAGGTGGTCGCATCATCGACCATTCGGCCGCTTAATGCCGAAGAGGCCCGACTGCTTCAGGTCCGAGCGGAGATGAGCCGCTCCTTGGTAGAGCGGCTTCAGAATCTAAAGCCTGATGGCCGCCTGACCCTGCCGATTGCGCCGAGCAGTTCGGAGCTTCCGATTGTGGAGTTAGAGCATGGTGATCAAATCACCGTGCCGACTATCCCTGCTTTTGTTGGGGTATTCGGCAGTGTCGTGAACGGCGGAACCTATCTCTTCCGGTCAAACGGCAGGGTTTCCGATTATTTGTCTGCTGCAGGCGGCATTCGAAAGGGGGCTGAGGTGGACGAGTCCTTTGTCATTCGCGCCAACGGCCAAGCCGAGAAGTTCCGGCCGAATGGGGTGTCGTTTCTAGGGTTTGGATCGGCCAATCGGATCGAGCAGCAGATCTATCCAGGCGACAACATCATTGTTCCCGAGGATATGGCCAAGACCACGTTTTATCGGGAGGTATCCACCTGGTCGACTCTGATTTATCAGTTGGGACTGGGAGCCGCGGCGCTGAAAGTGCTCACCCAGTAAGGTGACGGTGCTTGAAGGTTTTTATATGTTTGTAAGTGTTAACTAACAAAATAGGGTTGTGGCCAGAAGAACACATCTGTCTTGCTGATAATCTTTTTTTGCCTTAGAATCCGATCAACTATTAGTCACTTCATTTTTATCGGAGTCAAAAATGCTGAAGAAATTCTTTGTCCCCTTACTCTCGTTGGCACTTGTTGCAGGGCCAGCTATCGCTCAGCAGCAGGGCTCCGGTGCCGCGGGTTCGGCCGGTAGTGGTGCAGCGGGTAGCGCGGGTGCTGGGGCTACTGGTGCGGGGGCAGCAGGTGCCGCTGGTGCGGGCGCTGCAGCGGGCGCAGCAGCCGTCGGTGGCCTGGGAGCCATTGCGGCAGGTGTTGCAGCCGTAGCAGCTGTTGCTGCTGTTGCAGCCGCGAATGACAATGACTCGGCTGCGACTTCGACGGCAACTTCGACCCGTTAAATCGAGCTTCTCGTTTCGAAAGGGGTCCACAGTGTGGACCCCTTTTTATTTGGTTAAGCCCGTGTCGATCTCTCTTCGGGTTGCGCTTATCTTCCTATCGGTTGTGATGGCTGGCTGCTCGTCGGCTTTCCAGGCTACTGGTGATACCTTGGTCTACGCTCTTGATCCGGATCGTCGGGTTAGAACGGCAAGACTCAACCCTCAGTTTGAGTATTTAAGGGTGGTTGTTGATGGGCGCCTCGCCCTGCTCGCCCGTGGCGTGGTTGATCAGCGAGAGGGTCGTGATCTCGAGGTTTTCTTTAGCGCTGACGGCGAGGTCCTAAAACTCTCGGGCGGCCGGATCGAGGAATTCTCTAACGGTAAGCGTCATCTCCTGAGTCGGCCCGCTGACGGGAGTTATCCCAACTGGAACCTCCGAGCGCCAACGGTTTATCAAGTTTTGGTTGATGGCCGTCCAGGCTACCAATTTTCTGTGTTGCAACAGCGTGTGCTCCAGCCGCTGGCTGCGCCACCGAAGAGCACTAATCTGAAGGGCATCGACCCCCACTCCTTGGCATGGTTCGAGGAATCTTCGGCTGATCCGCAGTTGGCCCTGCGGCGATCTTTGTTCGGAATTCGCCTTGAAGCTAGCGGCCCGCAGATCGTTTATTCCGAACAGTGTATCGCCACCGATCTCTGTTTCAGCTTACAGCGTTGGCGCGCCTCAGGAAGCTATTAAGCATGCGGCGGAGTTTGGCGGCCACGGTAGCAGCCTTCTTTCTGGCGCTCCATTCGGCATTAGGCGCCGCAGAGAGCAAAGAATTTCGCATCGATCAGTCGATGCGACTGCATAGCTGGTTGCTATCCCCGCAGGCCGCTTCTCGCTTACCGTATGACGCAGCCTTGAGTTGGATCTCCACATCAGAAGAGCGGGCATATAGAGAACGACTCGAACAGCTAATTGAAACCCTGTCCGAGCGATCCTTGGTTGCATCCGGAGACCCCTTTGGCGCTGCAAGGTTGAAAGCTTTGGTGGAATCTTTACCGTATCGGGGGAGAGTAGCGCTGCCCAGTACGGATCCACGTTGGCTCGAGGTGAATTTGGCTTCTGATCCAGTGCTGCAGCCCGGAGATCGAATAATTAGCTTTCAGCGCCCGACAACAGTAACGCTCGTTTTCTCCAACGGAAGCATTTGTAGCCTTCCTCATCGCAGTAGTCAGCCCGCAAAAGCCTATGTCATTTCTTGCCTTTATGGCCAGGGGCACACGGATGAAACTGCCCTCGTTCGGGATTTGCAGGATGTCACCTTGTGGATTGCCCAGCCCGATGGGCAGATCTTTAATGCTTTCATGGATTCGATAAAGGATCTGGTATCCCCCGAGCCGGCCCCCGGCGCATGGATCTGGGTTCCTCAGGGATGGGCTAAAAACGATGGTGAGTTTTCGCGATCTTTTACAGAGTTACTGGCTGCCCAGGGGCCTGCTGGAAGTTATCTAAGAGTGCAGAGCGCACCCGAATTGCAAACAGTTGTTCGCAGGAAATCTGTTCCTGTCACACGCTCGCAATACGGCTCCGTTGGCCTTATTCAGATGCCTTCGGCGCGGATGAGCCCCGAAGGTACTCTCAGCGTATCAAGAACACTGTCGGATCCTTATCGGCGAATCAACATACAGGTTCAGGCACTGCCATGGCTGGAATACGGCTTACGCTACACAAATATTAGAAATCGACTTTACGGACCAGCGAACTTTAGTGGCGATCAGACCTATGTTGATAAGTCTCTGGATCTTAAACTTCGCCTTTTAGAGGAAACTGATCGCTGGCCACAGGTCTCAGTGGGAATGATCGATGCGGTGGGTACAGGCCTTTTTTCCAGCGAGTACATTGTGGCAACGAAACGATTCGGGAATTTCGATGTTTCCGGCGGCTTCGCATTTGGCGTTCTGGGTGCGGCACGCAATTTAGAGAATCCTGTGGGACTGTTAGTTCGTCGATTTAAAACACGTCAGGAGACTGACCGCGAGCAGGGTGGAATTCCCCTTGCCTCAACTTGGTTCACAGGACCTGCAAGCCCTTTTGTTGGTATCCAGTGGGCAACTCCTTGGCCGAAATGGATTGCAAAACTTGAGTATTCGGCTAACGACGGGTCTTTGGAGCCCTATCTCGGCGGCACGATTCGCGCAGTCAGGCCCCCGACCTCACCGATTAATGCGGGCCTGGTATACCAATGGAGTGACTGGGTCGATTTATCGTTTGGCGTGGAGCGTGGCTATCAATTATTTGCCGGAATAAATCTTTATACCTCCCTCAACCGAAAACCAATTTCTAAGATTCTGGATAGCCCAGCTCCCGCTGTGCTTTCGGTCAACAGTCAGACTGGTATGGTTGCGATGCCTCAACCCCAGTCGATCCAGGGCCAAAGTGATGACCAGAAATGGAAAACTGTCTCAAAAGAAATCGAACGCGCCTCACTCTGGCCGGTTGAGCGAATTGAGCGAGTCGACACCAAGCTAATCATTCGATTCCTCTCTACACCAGGGGTGTATGCAGGCGATCGAGTCGAGCTGATCAGTCGGCTTCTTCATCGGCATGCGCCAGCGGATATCACAGAGTTTGTAATCCAGCTCGCAGTCTCTGGGCTGGAGGTGACTGAAGTGATCATTGACCGTGAACGCTTTGTGCGAGAGCGCACAGAGCTAATACCGCCAGTTGATCGCAAGGTTAATCCAGCCTTGCACGAGCAAGACCCGTCTAGCGTACCGGAGCGGGGACATCAGGTGCTGCATGACAGCCTTGGCCGTAAAAAACTTGGCGATTTTGCGTGGGGAAATGTCTCTGGCAGGGTTGGCACAAATTACAGCCATCTTCTTGGGGGTCCTACTGGTTTTTGGCTTTTCCAGCTCGGACTTGGCGCACGATTAGACTGGCGTCCGCGACCCGACACTTGGGTTGATGCGTCACTCAATTTACGCCTACTCGATAACTATAATAATTTTTACAATAACCCCGCAGGTCGACTGCCGCCGGTCCGAACCTTTATTCGCGATTATCTTGATACAGAAAATCCGCTTACGCTTCCAAGTGCGCAACTCACTCATGTGGGCGCCCTGAAGGGGCTAGGCCCTGGCCACTTTTATTCTTTATATGGCGGGTGGTTGGAGTGGATGTTTGGCGGGGTAGGAGCCGAATACCTTTACCGCCCATGGCGCAGCCCTTTAGCCTTTGGTTTAGATATAAATTGGGTAAAGCAGCGGGATTTCGAACAACGTTTTACCTTCAGGGATTATTCCGCTACGACTGGTCATGCGACCGTCTATTGGGACACCGGCTGGAACGGCGTATTGGTTAAAGCCAAGGCGGGCCAGTATCTGGCGCGTGACCGAGGAGTCACGCTGGATGTTTCGCGCACATTTGCGAGTGGCACTACGATTGGTGCTTTGGCAACCAAGACCAATGTATCCGCAGAGGACTTCGGCGAGGGCTCTTTCGATAAAGTGCTTTACATTAAGATTCCGTTTGATCTTATGCTACCGAAACGATCAAATTTTGACGGACTATTTGTCTGGAGAAATCTGACGTCGAATGCGGGCGCGATCCTTGGCCGGCGTCATGCGCTTTACGACCTGACTGAGAAACGCGATCCCCGAGCCCTGCAATATGGCGCTCCGTAGATCGCTATAATATTGAGAAATTTATCATGACTACTAATAATCAGAGCCCTGCGCCTGTAAATTCCGATTCGTTTGGCGATGAAGACGAAATCAGTCTTCTTGACCTGCTGCTGGTTATTTCCGAGAACATCAAGCTGCTGATCCTTGCCCCGATTTTTGTCGGGCTCGCCGCCCTTGGCTGGACCACTTATTTCATGACCCCAGTCTTTACTGCGACATCTAGCGTAATTCCGCCGGCCGCGGCCGGATCGGGTGGCGGAACCGCAGCCGCAATTCTTGGCCAGCTGGGTGGCTTGGGCGGTCTGGTGGGTGGGGCCTTACCGGCTCAAGGCAAACACATGGCCTACTTAAACAGCGATCTTTTGCGCGATGAAATTATCCAAAAGTTTGATTTGCAGAAACGCTGGAAGCATAAATACATCACCCAGACTCGTCAGGCTTTAAAAACCGGCGTCATTATCAAAGACGACAAGAAATCAGGGCTGATCACTCTGGAATTTACAGATGAAGACCCCAAATTTGCAGCGGAGGTTGTGAACTCTTATGTCGCAGTTCTAAGTCGATTATTAGGTGAGGCCGCAATCGAAGATGCACGCCTTCGCCGAGAGTTCCTGGAAAAACAAATCACCGAGGCCACTCGCAAGTCTTACCAAAGCCCCCAGGTTCGGGATGCAGTCATTCAGGGCTTAGTGCGTGAATTCGAAACGACCCGTCTCGCCGAGCAGCAGCCCAACCCGAATATTGTGCAAGTCGATATTGCCAAGGCTCCTGAGCTGAAAAGCGGGCCCAAGCGGGCATTAATTTCTGCGATTACAGCACTGGCCACCGGCTTTGCTTTGCTGCTCTTCGTATTCATCCGGCAGGCCATGCGTAATGCTGGACAGGATCCTGAATCTGCAGACAAGCTGAATCGCATTCGCCGGGCCTTTGGCCTGCGGCCCAAATTGAAAAGCTAACCCATCAAGCAATGCGATTTGGTTTCCTTAAATCTAGATCGCTGATCATTGCTGCGGCTTTCTTTGCCCTTATTACCGCACTTGTCGCAATAAAGCCACCAGTGGCACATGCGCCGTTTGTGCGGGTAGAAGTGCCCGAGGGCCTATCTCTGCGACTGATTTTTTCCTCTCGAGCAACACTGGCCGAGTGTGAGCGTATTCTTGGCCGTACAGAGCAGGGCCTGCAATCAGCATGCGAGACCTGCAAAATTGTGGACTATGGTTGCGTGGCTTCTGCGGGACCACAGATACAAGCCGCGCACTCTGGAGCCCCACTTGATGACTATGCATTAAATTTTCCGGGCGGCACGATTATTTTTAGAAGTGTTGATGGCTTGATTGCGAAGGCCGCTTGTGAGCAGTCCCAGTCCCAGGGAGGCGGCACGTGTTATCCCCCCGGAACAACCCGGCCTGCCCTGCTGACATCTGAATCCAATTCGAATTTTCTGGGCACCCCCAAGCCCCAGGCGTTTGGTGACTCGATCGGAACTCTCTTGATGACTGCCTTGGTAAGTTTTCTTTTGGCGGCTCTTCTGGTTTGGACCAAACCATTTCACGGCCATCTGACCCTTGATCTAACTGAAGGCATACAGCGTTCGCATGTCGATCCAACGCCGCGAATTGGCGGCGTTGGAATTTTTATTGGGCTGACGGTGACAGTCTTAATTCAAGTGTATTTTTTTGAGGAGTCGGCGCTGGCCTGGATTCCTCCGCTGTTATTTGCTGCCCTTCCTGCATTCGGATTTGGTCTCGCGGAAGATCTAACAAAATCCGTAGGCGTTGCGTCTCGGCTTTTAGCGACCATGGCGAGCGCCTTGCTTGCCTGGTGGCTGACAGGGGTGTCGCTGAAGAGCCTCGACCTCGCACCCTTTGATCTGTTGCTTAGTCACACGTTTATCTCTCTGCTGTTTACGGCTTTCGCCGTAGGTGGCATCGCGAATGCCATTAATATCATCGATGGATTCCACGGCCTGGCAGCCGGCGTTTCTATCGTAATTTTGTCGGCAATTGCGGCCCTCGCCGCCCAGTCAGGCGATATACCGCTTGCAGTCTTTGCGAGCCTAATTGCGGCAGCTACAGCAGGATTTCTGCTTTTAAATTTTCCTTATGGAAGACTGTTTCTCGGCGATGGAGGTGCTTATTTACTGGGATTTTTGATTGGCTGGTGTGGTGTGCTGCTGCCGACCCGAAATCCGGATGTCTCTGCCTGGGCGAGTCTTTTGATTTGTGCGTATCCCGTAACAGAAACATTATTTAGTATCTTTCGAAGACTCAAGTTGCGTCTGCATATCGGCCACCCCGATCGTGAACATTTACACAGCCAAGTCCATCGACTCGTTCAACTTTATCTCCCAACGCGCCCGCTGAATCAGACCAACGCCTTTGTCGCTCCGCCGCTATGGATCTTTGCTGCGCTCCCGATTCCGGCTGCTCTGATGTTCTCGTCACAGCCAGCGATGCTTGGCGCTTGCTTTGTTGCGTTCTGTATTCTGTATGGCGCTCTTTATGGAGTCATTCGTGGGCGATGTGGTCACACCCTAGAGCAGCAGGCAGTTTAGTTTCGCAGCCATCAGGCGCGATGATAGGGGTGGTGATTGAGTAAGGATCGGGCCCGATAGAGCTGCTCGGCCAGTAAAACCCGCGCCATCCCATGGGGTAGGGTCATCGATGAAAGCCTCAGGACTTGATGGCTTTCTGATTTAAGCCCCGGATCAAGCCCATCAGGCCCGCCGATCATAAACACAAGGTGTGTTGCAGTCTGCTCGAATCTCTCAATGAGGGCCGCAAATTCTTGTGTGGTTACGGCTTTTCCATGCTCATCAAGTACGATCGTGACCGCATTCTTTGGAATGCTTGCCCGGAGGCGCCCCGCCTCGGCCGCTAAGAGGGCCGCCACCGGCTTTCCTGTTATTCGGGGTTCGGTTTTTATTTCTTTAAGCTGGGGCCGCTGGTTTTCAGGAAATCGGTTTAAGTAGTCGGCAACCGCATCATTGACCCAGGCGGGCTGCCGCTGGCCAACGGCCAAAATCAAGATCATTTCTTTGGTTTTTTCGCAGCTGCGTTTTTTGCAGCGGATTTTTTGGCCGGGGATTTTTTCGCCGCAGCCTTTTTGGCAGGAGCTTTCTTGGCGGGCGTTTTTTCGGAAAGCGGTTTTTTCGCTGTTGGCTTTCTGCGCGGTGTCGTTTTCTGCAGCGCAAGCGCCCGTTCGGCCTGCCAATCAATCGGATGCTTACCCCAGATTTCCTCCAGGCGATAGTAATCCCGTATCGCGGGCTGCATGATATGCACGATGATATCCCCCAGATCCACGAGCACCCACTCACCCGTTTCTTCGCCCTCAGCGCCATAGACGTCGCCGCTAGATTGCTTGACTTTATCGTGCAGATTTTTTGCAAGGGCCCTTGTCTGGCGGTTAGAGGTACCGCTGGCGATGATCACCCGATCAAAGAGGCTTGTGAGCGGCTGGGCATCAAAGACCAAAATATTTTGGCCCTTGATGTCCTCTAGAGCATTAAGAACAACATTTTGTAAATCCTGCAGGCTTAAAGGCATTCGGTGATCCTAGCAATAAAGATGGTGAAGGTCGATATAGGCGGCGACTGCTGCGGGCAGCTGATCAGAAAGCCCCCGCTTTTGCTTCAGTAAATCCCGGATCTCAGAGGATGACATCGTGTCAGGCGGGACCTCTACCCAATGTATTTTCGCGCCAAGGTTAATGAGTTTCTGGGCCATTGGCTGGCCGTGGGAGGCGGGCCGTGCACAAACTGCAAATTCAAGTTGTGCAGCCAGCCACTGCCAGCGTGACCAGGTATTGAAGCTTTGCAGCTGATCCTCACCCATGATCCATACGAAACGCTGATCGGGAAACTCTTGCTGCAGTTGCAAAAGCGTATCTGCAGTGAAATTTGATTTTCCTTGGCGCTTGGCGAGAATTTCTCGATCATCGGCAAGCATTCTCGGATCGTTCATGGAAGCGATGGCGATCCGTACCATTTCGTAGCGGTGCTGGGCCGAGGCCGCCTCAGCCTTGTGCTCGGCTTTTCCGCTTACGATCCATCGCACCTCGGGCAGATGCAGCGCATTGGCTGCAGCGCGGGCCATGGTGATATGGGCTCGGTGTACTGGATCAAACCGTCCGCCAAAAAGCCCTATTCGCTGGTGGCGAATGGCCCCTGTACTCATGAAAAAAGAATTGCGCTCATGCGGACGCTGCGAGCCAATCTCTCGGTTTAATCATTTCGTAGAGTTTTGATTCGGGGCTTCCGGCCTCAGGCTGCCAGTCATAACGCCAGGTGACAACCGGTGGCATCGACATCAGGATGCTCTCTGCCCGGCCCCCGCTTTGCAGACCAAAATGCGTGCCACGATCAAACACAAGATTAAACTCGACATAGCGGCCGCGACGATAGGTTTGGAAATCACGTTCACGTTCGCCATATGCGTGGTCTTTCCGGGCTGACACGATTGGCATGTAGGCATTAAGAAAAGCACTACCTACAGCCTGGGTCATGGCGAAGCTTTTCTCAAAGCCAAGCTCTGAAAAATCATCGAAAAATACTCCGCCGATGCCTCGGGCCTCATCCCGATGTTTCAAGAAAAAGTATTCATCACACCATTTTTTAAACTTCGGGTAGTAACCTTCTCCGAAAGGTACAAGTGCCTGCTGACACGTTTTATGGAAATGTACTGCGTCTTCCTCGAATGGGTAATAGGGGGTGAGATCCATCCCCCCACCAAACCACCAGGCATCTTCGTCGCCTTGATCCGGTGATTTGGCAACAAAGCTGCGGACATTCATGTGCACGGTTGGCACATAGGGGTTGCGCGGGTGAAACACCAGCGAGACGCCAATCGCTTCAAAGCCTCGGCCCGCGAGTTCGGGCCGATTCTGGGTAGCAGAGGGCGGCAGTCGGTCACCCCGGACATGCGAGAAACCGACACCGGCCCGTTCGAACACGTTTCCTTGCTCCAGAATGCGCGATCGGCCATCGCCTTTGAGCATGTTGTCCTCGGGTTTTTTCCAGGCGTCCTCCGCAAAAGCGGTTCCATCAAGCGCGCTGATGCCAGCTGTAATGCGATCTTGCAGCCCAAGGAAATAATTGCGCAGTGAACCAATATCAACAGTGTGCATGAGAGCCTCCTTTCGCGCTTTGGTGATCCGCTGAGTAATTACTGTGAAGAATATTTTCCGATGGCCCGATAACCAATGTCACTTCTAAATTGCATGCCGCGGAATTTCACTTCATCAACAGCCCGATAGGCCCGCTGCTGGGCCAGCATCGGCGTGCCGCCAAGCCCAGTCACGCAGAGTACCCTTCCGCCGCTGGTCTGAAGAATGCCGTTTTGACTGGCAGTTCCTGCATGAAAGGTCATGCTGTCGGCAGAAGGCGACGGCAGCTGGGTGATGGTATCCCCGGTGCTCACCGACTCAGGGTAGCCCTCAGCGGCAATGACCACCCCGAGTGCTGTGCGCGAATCCCAGTCGGCGTTTACCGAATCGATCTGGCCATGGATTGCAGCTTCAAGCAGTAAGGTGAAATCCGTTTTTAGCCGCATCAGAATCGGCTGGGTTTCGGGATCCCCCATCCGGCAGTTAAATTCCAGCACTTTGATCTCTCCGGCTGGACTAATCATGAGGCCAGCATAAAGAAATCCCGTGTAGGGCGTGCCCTGGCTGGCCATGCCCTTGAGCACTGGATTGATCACCTCGCGCAAGACCTTGGCATGGATTGCTGGTGTCACCACGGGTGCGGGTGAGTAGGCGCCCATTCCGCCTGTGTTGGGGCCCTGATCCCGATCCAACAGCCGCTTGTGATCTTGGCTTGTTGCCATGGGCAGGGCGCTCTTGCCATCACACATCACAATGAAGCTTGCTTCTTCACCCGATAGAAATTCCTCAATCACGACCCGGGCACCCGCATCGCCAAATTTGTTATCAATCAGCATTGCATCCACTGCAGTGATGGCTTCCGATTCGGTCATTGCTACTACAACGCCCTTGCCGGCTGCTAAGCCATCCGCCTTCACCACAATCGGCGCACCTTTGGCGCGGATATAGGCTTTCGCATCGTCGGCATCAGAAAAAGTCTGAAACTGTGCGGTGGGAATCGCGTGATCGCGCATGAATTGCTTTGCAAAATCTTTGGAAGACTCAAGCCGGGCACAGGCCTGGCTTGGCCCAAATATTGCGAGCCCCTCTTTGCGAAATCGATCGACAATGCCCGCCGCAAGTGGTGCCTCGGGGCCGACGACAGTAAGATCGATTTGTTGCTCCTTTACAAAATCAATAACTGCATCCTGATTTTTGACTGGATCAAGCGCAACATTTTGAATTGCAACTCCGCCAGTCGAAGTCGCGGTTCCCCCGTTGCCGGGTGCCACGAAAATCTTTTCAACCCGCGGTGATTTCGCTAGACACCAGGCCATCGCATGCTCACGCCCACCGCTGCCGATCACTAGAACCTTCATGTGATCTGCGTTGCGCCTGCGGCAGCTTTAGTCATGAAGCAGGGCATTGGTGTAGACCTCTTGCACATCATCTAAAGACTCCAGTGCATCAAGAAGCTTCTGCATTTTCACGGCGTCTTCACCGGAGAGCTCAGAGTCTGTCGAGGCCCGCATTGTGATTTCAGCAAGCTCAGGCTTTAAGCCTGATTGCTCTAAGGCAGCTTTCAGTGCCTGAAAATCATTTGGCGGGCAGATCACTTCGATGGCGCCATCCTCCGCTGAGACCACATCTTCGGCGCCCGCCTCAAGGGCAACTTCCATGATTTTTTCTTCTGAACTGCCCGGCGGGAAAATCAGCTGACCACAATGCTTGAACATGAAAGAGACCGAGCCATCGGTGCCAAGGTTTCCGCCATGCTTGGAAAAAGCATGGCGGACTTCGGCAACGGTGCGGGTTCGGTTATCGGTCATGCAATCCACAATTACCGCCGCACCCCCAATGCCGTAGCCCTCGTAGCGGATTTCCTCGTACTCGACGCCTTCAAGCTGGCCGGTGCCACGTTTGATGGCATCCGTTACCTTATCCTTGGGCATATTGGCGTCGCCGGCCTTGTCCATCGCTAGGCGTAGTCGAGGGTTGGAGTTTGGGTCTGCGCCCCCGAGCTTAGCCGCTACCGTAATCTCTTTAATCAGCCGGGTGAATATCCTGCCGCGCTTTTCGTCCTGACGGCCCTTTCGATGCTGGATATTGGCCCATTTGGAATGTCCTGCCATGGACCAATTTTAGCCGGATAATTTAGGGACGGAGCAAACCCAGCCCCCGAAAAACTAACGTTTGTAGCGCTTTGGCACGAACGGGAGTTTGGTGATCTGAACGGCGAGCTGTTTGTCGCGCACAAGCGCTGAAAGCGGGCCTGTGAGGGCTTCGCTGTCAATGAGTGCCAGCATCACTGGAACCCCGAGAGAGGGCGATACGGTGCCGCTGGTGACCTCGCCGACAGCCTGGCCTTGGGCATTCACGATCTTGGCATGTGCACGAATCGGCACCGGCTCTTTGGAGATAAGGCCCACAAGCTTTCGTGAGGCGCCTTCAGCCAGGTGTTTGAGCACTGTGCTGCTGCCCGGAAAGCCGCCGGGCTTTGTGGGGGTGGTCAGGCTGCCATCAGCATTTTTTTTGGGCAAGCGGCGCGAGGCCGCAATCGCAAAGCCAAGCTGCGCCTCAATCGGGCTGATGTTAGGCGAGATGTCATTGCCATGAAGTGGCAGCCCCGCCTCGAGTCTTAAAGTATCGCGGGCACCGAGGCCCACTGGCTTCACACGGCGATCGCCAAGCAATGCTCGGGCTACGCGTTCGGCGTCTTCTTTTGGGATTGAGATCTCGTAGCCGTCTTCACCGGTATAGCCGGAGCGTGTGGTGAAACACACTGCGTCACAGAGATTAAGTTCAGCCGCTTGCATAAAGGTCATCGACGCCGCCAACGGATCCAATGCCGACAGGACTGCCTCGGCCTCGGGGCCTTGCAAGGCGATTAAGGCTGCATCAATCCATTCAAACTTTAGATCCGGCGCAAGCTGCGACAGTCTTGCGAGATCGGCATCGCGATTGCCTGCGTTGACCACCATGCGTACTTCAGACTCACGCCAGACCAGCATTAAGTCATCCTCAATTCCGCCACGATCGTTTAGCAGCACCGAGTAGCGCTGGACATCCCTGGGCCATCCGTCAAAGTCACATGGCAGGACTGCTTCGAGTGACTGTGCAAGCTTGGTCCCGCTTGGATTATTGGGCGCAGTAATCCTTAGCTGCCCCATATGTGAGACATCGAAAAGCCCTGCATGACTGCGGGTGTGCTGATGCTCTGCCTTTAAGCCTTCCGGATACTGGATCGGCATATTAAAACCAGCGAAGGCTCCGAACTTCGCGCCCAGCTCAGCGTGAAGCTTTTCCAGTGCAATTGATTTCATGCGTAGCTTTCGATGGGCGGGCAGGTGCAGATCAGATTGCGATCACCGGCTGCGTTATCGATTCGCTTTACCGTGGGCCAGAATTTTGCGGCACGGACCCAGGGCAGGGGGTAGGCTGCCATCTCGCGGCTATAGGCATGTGCCCACTCGCCAGCAATCTCACCTGCGGTATGCGGCGCATTTTTGAGCGGATTATCAAGTTTATCGAATGCACCACTTCGTACACTTTGAATTTCTCCGGCAATTGAGATCATGGCATCACAAAATCGATCAAGCTCGGCCTTGGATTCCGATTCGGTGGGCTCGACCATCAAGGTGTCCGCAACCGGAAACGAGAGCGTTGGCGCATGGAATCCATAATCCATCAGCCGCTTTGCAACGTCTTCAGCCGTGATGCCAATTTCCGACTTCAGGCTGCGCAGATCCAAAATGCATTCGTGGGCGATCCGGCCCTGCTCCCCTTTGTACAGAATTGGGAAGTGGCCCTCCAGCCTTGCTGCTACATAGTTGGCATTCAGAATGGCAACCTCGGTCGCCTTGCGAATCCCAGAGGCCCCCATCATTCGGATGTACATCCATGAAATCGTGGTGATCAGCGCGCTGCCAAAAGGCGCTGCCGAGACGCTATTGCCTTGATCGCTGGCGCCATAAGGGTCGACTGACAAAAAGGGCGCGAGATGCTTTGCCACTGCAATCGGGCCCATGCCGGGCCCGCCGCCACCATGAGGAATGCAGAAGGTTTTGTGCAGATTCATGTGGCAGACATCGGCGCCGATATCGCCCGGCCGTGTAAGGCCCGCCTGGGCATTTAAGTTCGCTCCATCCATGTAGACCTGGCCGCCCGCATCGTGAACCATGGCGCAGATATCCTTAATTGCAGACTCAAACACACCGTGCGTTGATGGGTAGGTCACCATCAGTGCGCAGAGCTGATCCTTATGGGCTTCAATTTTTGCCCTTAGATCTGCAACATCCACATTGCCTTGGCTATCGCAGGCCACTACAACGATCTTCATCCCCATCATCTGCGCACTAGCTGGGTTGGTGCCGTGGGCAGATGACGGAATCAGGCAGACATCCCGATGGCCCTGGCCAAGGGACTGCTGATAAAAGCGAATCGCAAGCAGCCCTGCGTATTCACCCTGGGCCCCTGAATTGGGCTGAAACGATACGGCATCAAAACCGGTGATTTCTTCGAGCCAATCGCCGAGTTCTTTGAGCATCTTGGCGTAGCCCTGGGCCTGCTCGGCCGGGGCGAAGGGGTGGAGTCCCGCAAACTCTGGCCAGGTGACGGGCGCCATTTCGGCAGCTGCGTTTAATTTCATCGTGCAGGAGCCCAGCGGAATCATGGAATGCACCAGCGAGATATCTTTGTTTTCAAGGCGCTTCATGTAGCGAACAAATTCGGTCTCGCTGTGATAACTATTAAAGACCGGATGGGTGAGCACCGCGTCTTCTCGGGCGAGCGCTGCCGGAATCGACTCGGGCTGCGTGGTCAGCCTCAATGCTTTTAGCGCTTCTATTGGGGCGGGCTTGCCGGTCAGCACTTCGACCAAGTCGGCGATATCGGCAAACCCAGTGGTCTCATCGCAGGCAATACCAATATCGCCATTTGAGAAGTAGCGAAGATTGATTCGTCTTTGCTCTGCCCGTGATCGGATAGCCGTTATTGAGCCAAAAGCAGACAGCGCTGCCGCCGAGAAGACAACCGTATCAAAAAACGCAGCATGGGCTGGTGCCAGGCCCGCTGCTTTAACAAGAAGTCTCGCCATGGCGTTCACACGCAGTGCGATCCGATGCAGGCCCTGCGGCCCGTGGTAGACCGCATAAAAAGACGCCATATTTGCGAGCAGCGCCTGGGCCGTGCAGATGTTACTGGTGGCCTTGTCGCGCCGGATATGCTGCTCGCGGGTCTGAAGCGACATCCGGTAGGCGGGTTTTCCGCTGGCATCGACTGATACGCCGATGATGCGTCCGGGCATGGCCCGCACGAGATCTTCCTTGACGGCCATGAATGCCGCATGTGGGCCACCATAGCCCATCGGTACACCAAAGCGCTGCGCGCTTCCAATGGCGATATCGGCACCCATGCGGCCCACTGATTTCACAAGCAAGCCTGATAAAAGATCTGTGCCGATACAAATCCGGCCGCCAACAGCATGCATCGCGCCGGCAAGTCCACTGAAATCCCGTAGTGCCCCGCGCGTATCGGGGGTCTGCACATGGGCGCCAAAGAATTCAGCCGTTGGTGTGAACGCGTCTGCATTACCCACCACGCATTCCAGCCCCATCCAGTGGGCCCGTGTTTTGATAACGGCAATCACTTGTGGGTGGACCTGGGTATCGATAAAAATCTTATTGGCGGCGGCCCCTTTATGGGCACGCTTCATTGTTGCCATGGCTTCTGCGGCTGCTGTTGCCTCGTCAAGCAAAGAAGCATTTGAGGTGTGCAATCCAGTCAGATCCACCACCATTTGCTGATAGTTCATCAGCGCCTCAAGCCGGCCCTGGGCAACTTCGGCTTGATAGGGCGTGTAAGCGGTATACCAGCCAGGATTTTCGAGAACATTTCTGCGAATGGGCTCGGGCGTGAAGGTGCCGTGGTAGCCCGAACCAATAAATGAGCGCCAGACTTGATTCTGGTTTGCGATGGTTTTGAGCTCATCGAGCGCCTCGGATTCGCTGGCGGGCTCGGGAAGATTCAGGAGTCCATCTCGCAAAATCGCTTTCGGCACGGTCTCTCGGATGAGCTCAGCCCGCGAGGCTGCGCGAATGCGGGCGAGCATTTCTGCTTCATCGGATCTGCTGGGGCCAATATGGCGGCCATGGAATTCGTCTCGGGCAAAAAGCCCCTCGATACTGTCGATTGGTTCGAAGGCATGCATATCAGTGGGCCCCCGGTCCGGCGGTGTATTGCTCCATGGTCAGCAAAGCCTGCTCAGCGCCAGCGGCGGCGGGCTTAAGCCGAAAAAGCCAGCCGGTCTCATAGGGCGATTCATTCACCGTCTGAGGCGCACCCGATAGCGCCTCATTTGTCGCAATTACTTCTCCGGCAACCGGCGCGTAGACATCCGAGGCGGCTTTGGTGGACTCCACCACGGCGCAGGAGTCTCCGGCGGCGACATTTTTACCAAGCGCAGGGAGATCCACATAAACAAGTTCGCCAAGAGAATCTTGTGCGAGGTCGGTAATGCCGATGGTCAGCGTGCCATCGGACTCAAGCCGCACCCATTCGTGCGAGGCGGTATAACGCAAATCAGCAGGGAAATTCACGGTCAAGGTCTCCTTGGCAGTTATCCCCCTCTGTCCTTTGTGCCTGAGACATTAACCTTCGGCGGACCCCCATTGGGAAGGGGCCTCTCTCCAGAGTGTCTTACAAGCGCGCGGTCCTTTTGCCTGAGAGTTTTCGGGGTCTTGCACCTTCGGCGTCGCAGAAAAGCTCCTTCTGCGATCTCTCCCGCGCGCGAGAGTAGACTTAGCGGAGTGTCTTGAAGGCGTGCTTGGCTGTCAAGTCAAGGATCCGCCTTGCGCAAGGGCAAACTTAAAGTAAATCATCAGGAGTTCGTCATATGTCACAAACAGTGAAAGCGGTACAGCTCTCCAGCTTTGGCGGGCCAGAGGTCATGAAACTTGCAGATGTCACGGTGGGCGATCCCGGCCCCGGCCAGGCCCGGGTGCGACACCATGCGATTGGATTGAATTACATCGATATTTATCAGCGCTCTGGGGTCTATCCGAATAATTTGCCTGCAATTCTGGGCATGGAGGGCGCGGGCATTGTTGAGGCGGTGGGCGCAGGCGTCACCCACATCAAGCCAGGGGATCGGGTCGCTTATGCCAATAACCCAATGGGTTCGTATGCCGAGGCCCGGGTCATGCCGGCGTGGGTCTTGATCAAAATTCCCAAGGCCATCTCCTTTGAGGTCGGCGCCAGCATGATGCTGAAAGGCGCAACTGCCCACTATCTTTTTAAGCGGACCGCGAACCTGCAAAAGGGCCACACAGTGTTATTTCATGCAGCGGCGGGCGGCGTCGGCTTGATTGCCATGCAGCTTGCAAAGCTCATGGGGGTCACCATCATCGGCACAGTCGGCTCAGATGAAAAAGCCAAGCTTGCTAAAAAATGGGGCTGCACCCACACGATTAACTATGCGAAAGAGAATTTCGTGGATCGGGTTAAAGAAATTACCAAGGGCCGGGGTGTCGATGTTGTTTTTGATTCCGTTGGTAAAGATACTTTTCAGGGCTCCCTCGATTGCCTGCGCCGCTACGGTTTGATGGTGAGCTTCGGAAATGCGTCGGGCAAGGTTGCGCCGGTGGATTTCGCAGTCATGAAGGGCTCACTCTTTATCACCCGGCCATCGCTGATGGCCTACACCTCGACACGGGAGGATCTTGAACTCACCGCCAATGATCTGGTGAAGATGGTTGCCAGCAAGAAACTGGTGATTCCCGTGGAGCGGACTTATAAGCTTGCCGATGTGCAGCAGGCCCATCGAGATCTTGAGGGCCGAAAGACAACCGGATGCTCGGTGCTGATTCCTTAAGCCTGGTGATACCCCGTCACCCGCTCAATCTCAGTTTTGGAGCCGAGGAACACCGCGACCCGCTCGTGGAGTTTCTCGGGCTGAAGACTCAGGAGGCGCTGGTGGCCATTTGTCGATGCGCCGCCCGCTTGCTCCACTAAAAAACTCATGGGGTTAGCCTCATACATGAGTCGCAGTTTCCCGGGTTTATCGGGCTCCCTTGCATCCCTGGGGTACATGAACGTACCCCCGCGGGTGAGCACCCGATGGACATCGGCCACCATGCTGGCAATCCAGCGCATGTTGAAGTCTTTCCCCAGTGGCCCAGTTTTGCCGGCAAGCATTTCATCCAAATAGCGCTTCACGGGGGGCTCCCAGTGGCGCGCATTTGAGGCATTGATCGCGAACTCCTTGGTTTCTGCGGGGATCTGCATGTGCGGGGTGGTCATCCACCACTGACCCTGATCCAAAGTAAAGGCCGCAGTACCCGACCCAAGCGTGATAACAAGTTGTGTTGAGGGGCCATAGGCCACATAGGCGGCCATCACTTGCTGGCTGCCGGGCTGTAGAAACATTTGCGAGAGCGACGCGCTGGATTGGTCTGCGCCAGCGGGCTTATTGAGTATCGAAAAAATAGTACCGATGGATACATTGACATCGATGTTGGATGAACCATCTAGTGGATCAAAGAGCACCAGATAGTCATTTGCTGGATTTGGATTGAGCTCCGGCAGTTCCATTTCCTCTGAGGCCACAGCGAAGGCCCCTGCTTTTTTCGCAGCCGCAAGCAAAATCTCATTCGAGATGACATCCAGTTTTTTCTGATGCTCACCCTGTACATTGTCAGTGCCTGCCTCGCCAAGCACTCCTGCAAGCGCGCCACGACGCACCTCCTGGCTGATTAATTCGCAGCCAAGAAGTAGCTCGGTGATCAGGCCCGTAAGCGGGGCTGAGGCCTTCTGCTGGGCGAGATAGTCTGAAAGCTGAATTGCCATAGCGTAAGATTATTTCATGTCTCGGTCCAAGAGAATTTCAGGGGTTTCACGCCAGTTTTCCAGCGCTGCTCGGCTGTTTTCGGCAGCCCAGTTTGCTTGTCTGCGTCAGGCCCATGTGGGCATAGTCGGCCTGGGTGGGGTCGGCTCCTGGGCCGCGGAGGCGCTTGTGCGATCAGGCATCGGGGCGATTACCTTGATCGATATGGACCATGTGGCCGAATCAAATCTGAATCGCCAGGTCCAGGC
>Ga0315901_10001353_pt1 | contig 35616 bp, 13 predicted proteins | sample LakEriMetagenome_10_FD_203761 | JGI IMG/M metagenome (GOLD analysis project Ga0315901, IMG submission 203761) | Freshwater fungal communities from buoy surface, Lake Erie, Ohio, United States - Buoy 2 MA116 | ecosystem: Environmental > Aquatic > Freshwater > Lake | place: USA: Lake Erie, Ohio...
GGTGCTGGTGCTGAGGCTGGTGGAGCAGAAGCTGGTGGAGCAGAAGCTGGTGGAGCAGAAGCTGGTGGAGCAGAAGCTGGTGGTGCTGAAGGTGGTGGTGCTGAAGGTGGTGGTGCTGAAGGTGGTAGTGGAGAAGGTGGAGGTGGTGGAGAAGGTGGAGAAGGTGGAGGTGGTGGAGAAGGTGGTGGAGGAGAAGGTGGTGGAGGAGAAGGTGGTGGTGGTGGTGGATAAATCTTACAGAAAACGAATAAATAAAAGATATGGCGACAATTCAAAGAACAACACAAATTTTTAAAGATTTCGATATCGCTTTCGCAGCACATCCTAATACTAAAGATGTTGCTAAAAAAACAAACGCAGAAGCAATAAAACAATCCTTAAAAAATCTATTACTAACTCAATACTATGAAAGACCTTTTCATAGTGAAATAGGATCACCCATAAAGGGATTACTATTTGAATTAGCTACACCTTTATTACAACAAACAATACAAAGAGCAGTAATCGATACTGTTACCAATTTTGAACCAAGAGTTACCCTTGAGAATGTTTACGTTTTTATGAAAGATGAAACCAATGAAGTTAATATTACGCTTCTCTATGTAATAACTGGTTTAAACATTTTACAAGAATTAGAACTAACCCTAGAAAGAACAAGGTAATTCGATGGCAAATACATCTAAACTAAGAGTAACAGAATTAGATTTTGATGATATAAAAAGTAATTTAAAAACTTTTTTACAGTCTCAATCTGAATTTACAGATTATGATTTTGAGGGATCTGCGCTTTCAGTTTTACTTGACCTTTTAGCATATAATACTCATTACAATTCAGTCTATGCAAATCTAGTTGCTAATGAAATGTTTTTAGACAGCGCATCAAAACGTGCGTCTGTTGTTTCATTAGCAAAACATTTTGGATATACACCAACATCAAGAGTATCACCAAGAGCAAATATTAATTTACAGGTTGTTGTTACAGGTTCTCCAACAACATTAACACTTCCGAAATATACAACATTTACAACTACACTTGATGGAACAGATTATACATTTTATAATCTATCTTCTTTGACAAAAACACCAATCAGCGCTAATACCTTTTTGTTTGATAGTATTGAGATTGTTGAGGGGACACCATTATCTTATCGCTACACTGTATCTAATAATCAAAGATCTTTTGTTATACCAAATGTAAATGTAGATATTACTACATTATATGTAGAAGTTCAAAATAGTGCAACAGATGCTACGAAACATACATATGTTAAAGCAACTGATATGGTATCCGTAACATCAACCGACAAAGTGTTTTTTGTTGAAGAAACACGAGATGGTCTATTCCAACTTGTGTTTGGAGACGATACTATTGGCAAACAATTAGTAAATGGTAACATCATAACTATTACATATTTGTCATCTAATGGAATTACAACAAACAATTGTAATTCGTTTAATTTGGGAACTACTGCTGGTTTCACAGTTAACAGTTATACTATTACTCTTAACACAAAAGCAACAGGTGGAAAAGAAAGAGAAAGTATAGAATCTATTAGATTTAATGCTCCCAAGTTTTTTAATACACAAAACAGAGCAGTTACTTCAGAAGATTACAAAAATATTATTGTTAGAGAATATGGTCAAATAGATGCTATTTCAGTTTGGGGTGGTGATGTAAATGATCCACCAATATATGGTAAAGTTTTTATCTGCGCGAAACCAAAAAATGGTTTAAGTCTCAGTGATTCTGATCGTTATTTTATTAGACAGATCTTAAAGAATAAAAATGTTGTTGGTATTACACCAGAATTTATTGACCCCGAATATTTGTACATGACAGTGGAAGCTGATACGTATTTTGATCCAGGACAAACATCAACTTCTAGTTCTACTCTACAATCAAATATTATTTCAACAATTATTAATTACAGAGATTCTGATCTTGATAATTTTGATAGTATTTTTAGAAAGAGTAAACTGTCTAGATTGATTGATTATACCAACAAAGCGATTTTAAATAATAACATTAGAACAAAACTCTACAAAATATTGCCAATAAATACTGAATTAGAAGTGGATTATGTGATAAACTTTGTAAATTCTATCACAAAAATATACTCATCGTCATTTAGATTAGTTGGTGATTCAGTTGATTATTATATGGAAGATAATGGTCAAGGAACAATGATACGTTATCATTATAACAACAATATCAAAGTAATTGATGACTTAGAGTTTGGTTCTATTAACTATAAAACTGGTGTTCTAACAATACCACAGGTTCAATTTTCATTACTAACAGATACATGTAAAATTTATGCAGAACAAGAAATACCAGATGTTAATTCTGTTAGAAATCAGATATTAACAATTCTTGAGAGTGATATTGCAGTAAACGTAAGTATTGATACAAGAAAATCGTTAATAAGGTAACTAGATGGTTGCGAAACAAAAGAATTCATTAGTAGTAAATTTTCAAGCGCCAGAATTTATACGCAGCGATTATGCGAAATTCATCACATTCCTAAAAAGTTACTACGAATATCTAGAGCAAACAGATAAAACTCTAGATGTTATGAGAAATCTAGATACATATAATGATATTGATGAGCAAACTAATTCTCTAATCTTAAGTGTTTTTTATACAGCATTTTTACCAGATTTTCCACAGATATTATCAGCAGATAGAAAGTTTCTACTAAAAAACATAGTAGACTTTTATAATTCTAAAGGTTCTAATGAATCTATTAAAGCATTTTTTAGAATTGTTTATGGTGAAGAAATCCAGATCTATCTACCAAAGATTGATATTATTAAAGTCGGCGCTGGTATTTGGAAAAAACGATTTAAGATCAAACTTACTGGTATTTCTTCTGGAACAATTTACGAATTGCTTGGCCAAGAAATATATCAGATCAGTTCAATAACAGGAAACAAAACTGTAAGAGCAAGAATTGTTGATTATGAGGAACTAACTGGATCTGTAATTATTACTGCAGATAATATTGTCCTAAACTTCGATAGTTCTATTCCTGTTTATACAACAAGAAATGATACTGGAGCAACAGTAACATTTACTCTAATTAATCAACTTGCTTCTGCAACAGTCTCCTATGGTGGTTTAAATTATTCATCTGGAGATAATGTTGAAATATCAACAGCCGTATCAAATACAGAAAATATACAAGTAGACAATGTAAGTTATGGTGTTGTTAGAGATATAATTTTAAACACTAATGGAGACAATTATTCAACATTAGATGAGATTTCATTTGATGACAATTATCTATTTAATCCTTCTGTTAATGTGTCAACAGCTGATAATACAATTACAATTAGCAGTGGAGTTTCTCTCACAACAGGAGATATTGTTACATATCGTGTAACAGTTGATAATAATAATAATGGAACAGCAGTTGGTGGATTAGTTGATGATACGAAATATTATATTATCACAGTATCCAACACAATTGTTAAACTAGCTACAACAAAAGAAAATGCTATTAATGGTATTAGTATTGATCTTACCACTGTTGGTTCTGGAACAAAACACTATCTTGTTTACGAGTTACCAGGTGTTGTAAAAGCAAAAGCAAAAATTACAAAAACATCTAGTGATGATCTGTATGGAGACGTTGCTGATCTTGAGGGTGAATACCCAACAATAGTTGACGATGAGGATAAACTGTTGTTTGAGGATGGTCAAACAATTAAAGAAGAACTTGGCGAAACAAATACTTTTAAATCAATAACAAAAAACAAGTATAATACAGATGATGATCGAACTGGAATTTCTACTGGCTCGATTACGTCAGATGACTTTGGTATTATGCCAGAAAATCAAGAGAATGATTCAGTTGTTTATACGAGATCATCATATAATGCATCTAATGGATTAATTAGACAGTTTCTTCCTGCAGTTTCTGATCCAAATAAACAATTTTCTCTTGAGTGGGCGCAGAATAAAGGTATTACTGCTGTTCTACAAGATGAGGAGTTGAGGGTTGGTTTCGCTTATGAAGATTCCTACGCAGCATCAGGAAGTTATACACCTTCTGATCCAATGACAATTGTTATTGAGTTTCAAAGCAATGAAGATTATAATAACTTAGAGAGATATGAACTCGTAAGAACATGGGGAACTACAAGTTATCCAGAAATTAAAAATATTACGAGTTGGGATTATTCAACACCAACACAATATGAAGATTTTAATCAGTTTAGTGAATTACAACACATTGGAATATATCCAGAAAGCGCAGCTGTTGTTTCTTATGGAGAAAAAACAGTTTCTCAGAAGGGATTTGATCCAAATAACAAACCAATTATTTACATTCGTGAGCGTGTATCTGATGTTGATTCTTCATTTACTACTACACAAAGACCTTGGGAATATAAATTCGTATTTAAAGAAAACACAAAATCTAATATAAAAATATATGTAAATTCTCAACCAATAAAAACTGAGAATCAACTCATTAAGACAGAAGACAGCGCATTTACTCTGTTTAATGAGGACAATACATATTTGTTTAAAGAAATTTATACTGATGTTGATACTAAAGCAATAGATCCATCAATTGCTGGTTCTAATGATACATTTACATCAAATGATCATGGTTTTGTTCAAGGCGATAAAGTAAAATTTACAACCGATGACTCTACATCACATCATAGTAGTGTTGTTCCACCAATGGAATCTTTACTAAAACAAACAACTATTGGTGTAGCTTATACTGGAAAATTTTCTGATACAATTATTGCTAAATCAACTGGCGCTGATTCAGCTGTAATAACAATCGTAGATGATGACACATCATATTATTTAAACAGTAATTATGGTGTCACACCAACAATTACAACAACAGGAACATTGCCTGTTTCTGCTCCTTGGGCAGGAATTGCTACAAATGGTTCTGGTCAACTATTGCTTGTTAAGAAATCTAATAGTTCAATAGAAGGTGTTAGCGCATCATATTCCACAGACCCAACAAACGTATACTATACTGCAACATTATCTTCTACAACTTCTGCTCCAGCTTGGACTGAAGCAACATTACCAATTACAGGTGTATGGGGTAATGTAGAATATGGTAATGGAAACTATGTTGTTGTTCAGGGAACGGGAAATCCAAGAAAAGAACCAACATACAAATTTGTACCAGGAACACGTGCAGTTTATTCTTCAGATGCGACAAACTGGACACAAGTTACTCTGCCAATTTCAGACTACTGGACAGATTTAAAATTTGTTAATGGTAGATTTTTCTTATTGCCATATGGTAATATTAGAAATGAATTAAATGGTTCTGTTTATGAATCTGTTGTTGCAGGAGAAACACTTGAACTAAGAGCGCCTGTTGGTGCTGTGTTTACACGTGTTTTGTTTTCAAGTTATGGTGATCCTACTGGAGCAAATGGTAATTATTATGTTGGAACTGTTGATTCCCCATTATCAATCAGTCAGGTTGAGAAACAGTTCTTAGGAAAAAACTATTCTTCGATTGTTGCTTCTGATACAATATTTGGAACAACAAATGTGGCTGGTAAAAGACTTTATGTCAAACTAGAATATGCGTACCAAAACCAAACACTTGGTTTGATGTCATTTAATGGTTCAATCTGGGATCAAATAACATTTCCATTTAGTAAATGTGCTGATCTTGCTTATGGAAATGGTGTATATGTCCTTACATCATACAACAATACAAGCGATTATGCGTACTCATATGATTTAATAAAATGGAAAACAGCAAGATTTCCGATTTCCGACAAAGAATTAAACAATTATGAAAATTTAGATAAGTCGTTTTGGTCAAGTGTTGTATTTGGTTACGATAAGTTTATTGCAACTTTCAACAGTGATCCTAACAAAGTAGTTAATTCACAAATTAAAAACAAGTTTGCTGTTTCTTCTGATGGTATTAACTGGGATACCCATACTAACGCAAGTTACGCATCAACAATAACTTCAACAGGATCAGCTTCAACAGGAAAAGGTTATTTTCTTGGTGGTCTTACGAGAATTCAATCTCCTCTGAATAATACTAGTTATACGGAAATTGATGGCATTAACTTTACTACAGAAGCAGCAATAAATCCAGCTGCTGCGTTAGTGCAACAAAGGTTTGGGGCATTTTCAACGCAATCAACAACAAAAGGATATGTAGCTGGTGGTGTTTATAATCCTGTCCCTTCATCTCCTGTAGGTGTGTGGATTAATTCCTTTGAGAATATTACTTTCTCTACGGAATCTGGATCTGCTATGGGTATAACTCTTGCTGCTGGTCGATATCAAGGAGCATCAACACAAAATACAACAAGAGCATATTTTCTTGGAGGGAACGCAAGTGGTTCAGTTACATCAGAAGTTGATGGTTTAGTATTTTCATCTGAAACATATGATAATCCAGCTTCGACATTAACAAATATTACTTTAAGTAATTCTGGATTAAGTTCAGCTACAAAGGGTTATACTCTTGGTGGTTATAGTCCATCAACTATTATTGAATCAATAGTATTTTCTAGCGCATCTACTAGTGTTCTTGGTACTGCACTTCCTACCGCAAGGAGCAGCGCAGGCAGTGTACAAAATTTGACAACAAAAGGATATGTGGGCGGATCAACTTCGCCATTTACTACAAGTATTGTTGGATTTGTTTTTTCGAGCGAATCTGTAACTTCTCAATCTGCTGTTTTGCAAATAGCACGCCAAGAGGCTAGTGGTGTTTCTTCCAGCACTAGAGGCTACTTTGGTGGTGGAGTATCTTATGTTACTAGTCCAACAGTATTTACAAATTACGACGAAATCGATGGTATTAGATTTGACACAGAATCATCGGTAAATCCATCTGCAGTGTTAACAAGTTCAAGATCATTTGCTTCTGGTGTGTCTTCTCCATCGACAGATATTTCAATATCAACTAATTATGTGCCTGAGATAGAGCAATCTATTTATGACCCAACTGGTAAAGTATTTGCTTTCGTTGCTCAGAATAAAAAAAGAACAGATGTAACAACTACTACTACTTTTACAAATTATGGTAATGGTTATTTTGGTGGTGGTCTTACTCCATCAACTAGTAGTGAAATTGATGGTATTAATTTTCAAACAGAAGCATCAGTAAATCCAGCTGCTACACTTGCTACTGCAAGATACATACCAACTGGAATGATGAGTTCAACTATTGGTTATTTCTTTTCGGGGTGGAGTAGTACTGCTGTATACGAAATTGATGGTATTCGTTTCTCAAACCAAACAGCAGTAAATCCTTCTGCTAGTTCAACTGCTCCAGTTGGTGGTCACAGTTCAACAACTGGTTCAATGTCGAATGATGGACAGCGTGGCTACATGCATAGTGGTCATATATCTCCACTCAACACTAATATGATACAAAGGTTTGATTTTCCAACAGAAACAGCTTTTCAACTTGTTGCTACTGCAGCATTACCAAGATACATGGGCGCTGGTGGATACTCTGCAGTAACCAACAAAGGTTATTATATGGGTGGTTATTCATACACAGCGCATGGTGTACCAGCAGATGGACCAACAACTGAAATTGATGGTTTAGATATGACATCTGAAACAGCAATTAATCCATCAGCTGTTTTATCTGTTCCTGTTTCTCATAATACGAGTTTAAATTTTACAAATTATGCCGTTGTTGTTTCTGGTTATGGTACTGGGGGAACAACTATAAATGAAGTAGAAACATTTACATTTGATACTGAAAGTGTAACGAATGTCGCTTGGACAATGCCAGCAGCAAGATTTGGAATAACTGGTGTTCAAAACATAAATTTGAATAAAGGATTTATTGCTGGAGCTCAATCACCAGCAGTTCTTTCTTCAATGCTCAATTTTAACAATACAACATTTGTATTTGCTAATATTGCTGCTACTCTTGCTGCTGCAAGAGGATATATGGGTGGTGTTTCAGAACCAACAAGCACAACATCTTACAGCAATACAAGTTTATTTAACAGCGATAATAGTAGTATTGGTTTGTTTACGATGAAAGACCAATTGACAAAAAATAAATCGTATCTTGTAAATTATGTTTCATCTTCTCAATTTAAGTTGGCTAAATCAAGAAAAGATTTAATTGATGGTGTATATGTTACAACTTCGCCACAAATAACTGACAATACAGGTTATGCGAAATTAATTACTGATCGTATTGACGCTGGTTCTCAAGACTCATTCACTAAAGCAAGTAAAAATGCGCAATTTAATGTGTATGCTAAGAAACAAACTGCTGGATTTCGTTCTTCGACAATGAAGATTAATCAAAATCCGAATGTAGCAACATACGATGATACTGAGAAGAGCTTTAAAAATTATACAAGCGATAACAAGTATTACATTTATGAGGCAGTTAATGAATCTACTGAATATCTTGTTATGGAAAGATCTGATATTGAAGGAACAGATCAGGTAAACATTGAGTTAGAGTTAGATAAGAGAAGTGAGACTGAAAAATTGCATTATGTTACGTATCCATATCTTGCTTCTGAAACATCAATAGTTTCTAAAGTTCAGGCAAATAATGAAATCGATATTCCAAACTACAGTAAAGTCAGACTGTTTGTTGATAGTTCTGTCCTTCAATCAGTAAATAGCGTTGAGAGAAATCCAGAAGAACTAATCTATAATGATTATGGTAGTTTTGATTTATCAGAAGATGCTACAGTTTTAAATAAAGAGAGAGATGAATACTTCAATCTTTCAAATCCTATTGTTTCAGAAACAAGCACAACGAAAACATATCGCAATAACTATAATGTTGTTCCATTTGGGCACGAGGATAAACCATATGTTGTTGGATTAACACCAGCAACAAATCAATTTTCTAGTGGACCTGGAGAATTTGGTAATACTGGTATTACTTCGTTTGTACAAAATACTAATATACGATTTAATGCTGATGCTGCATTTTTAGACAACACATTTTATACAATAGCAGCGAGTACTGAGCAAGCATACTACGATAATGATCCAAATAAACCGACAAAAGATGGAAGAACATTCCACACATTCTCATTTAATGTACCAAAAGAAGTCGGTGCGACATTTGATAATCCACTAACTGTTGCGATTAAAAATCTTGTGACAAATAGACAAAATAACACAAGCCACAAAACAGTGGATTATGGCGATAAGATTTTGTTGGGAGAAACTGAAAAGTTATCAACAATAGTTCAACTTCAAAAGAGACCAATAGAATGGACACCAGTTCTTACAGGAAATGTAAACTGGATTACTACAAATCAAAAAAATCTACGAATTTCAACAACAGGTTTTTCTGGTCAATCAACTTTCTATCCATACTATGAGCCAATAATTAAAGAAGTAAAAAATAATGATTTAATAAGAACCGTAAGTTCTAGCACTATTCTTAGATATAACAACTTACCTTCTTATCTGGCTGGTTTACAAGCAACAAATTCAATTAATGATTCTGACACAGCAGCATTTTATACCAATAATAGAGTTCGTGTTTTCTTGCTAAGAAATCCAAGTTGGAATGCTGTTGATACTACAACTTGGCTAGCATTAACATTCGAAACAAACAAAAATTATATTGTTGACAATGCTACTGGCACATCGCAGGCTATAAGTGTTTTCTATAAAGATTTTGAACCAGGAGGTCCATATACACTTGATAATAATTCTGCAATATATCTTTTCCAAAATTTAGCAGGTCCAAGTGCTGATAATTCTAAATATGGATTCTATAAACCAGGAACAGGCGATAATGTATGGGATGCGCAGGTGTTTTCTCGTGAGGGATTTATAAGAAATGTCTTTGCCAGCGCAAGAATTAATAGAGTTACTGCAAATAGTGAGTGGATGTTTGGTTTAAATTCAGACCCCTCTAATAATGCAAGTTTCGATACAATCGATTATTGTTGGTATCCTAACAGTAGTGGTGCTGCTAGCATTTATGAAAGTGGTTCATCTATCGGAACCTTCGGTACGTATACCGCTGGAAGTACATTTGAGATTACATATGATGGAACAAATGTAATTTACTATCTTGATGGTAATGAAAAAAGAAGGGTTACAAGATCAATAGGAAATCCATTGTTCCTTGATAGTTCTCTTTACAAGCAATATGGCACTAATACTACTGCTGTTTCAATGTTTGATGTAGATTTTGGTGAATTAAATGTGCCAGTAAGTTTTGATTTACCAAAAGTTCCAACTGACACAAGTGTTCCAGATGAAATATCTTTAGAAGATAATAGCGCAACAATTGCAGCAGAAACAAATATCTTTGGATTGCATGATGTTGGTGGAAATTATTCTAATGTCACACCTTCTCTAGCGATTGAATTTTATTCTCCATCTCTTGCTTTAGATGTTGCTAAAAATGGTTTATCTAATTCAAATTCTAGCTACCACATGGTTTATTACTGCGATAAAGCAGAGTATTTGAATGTTTCTACCGACACGCAGAAAACAACATACAAATTTTACAATTGTTGGAGTCCAACGAATTCAAATACTTTAAATGTAGCATCAACAGTAAACGATTATATTGTAACGATTCGTGATTTAACAAAGAATGATTATATTATTAAAAAGAAAAACGATTTTATTAATAAGATAACAACAAATGGACTGTTATATCGTGATGTTTGGGTTTCGAAATCTTCTGACGATTATGGTAAGTATGTTAAATTCTATCCATCCTATGCAGATTCTGTTGCTGATACAAATATAATTTCGTTATCAACTTTAAATATCGGAACAGCAAAAACTTTTAATCAAACATCATATTCTGGTAACTCAATTGTTGCTGAAGATCCTAGCGTATCAAAAATTGGACACTCCTATTATGGAGCAATCGAAGAGAACGATATTTTAAGAACCTTCCGCTTTGATCCTAATGTTGATGTTTCTGCAAATGCGATTACTATTTCAAATCATGGTTTACGAAATGGAGATAGAGTGTTATACCGAGTAGATTTTAATGGTGCAAAAATAACTGGTCTAACAGATAACACAATTTATAGTGTTATACAGAGAACAGACAATACATTAAAACTCTCAAGCGACGAAACTACAGCAATTACACTTACTGCTTCTGTTGAAACTGGAAAGAGAAATTATTTGCAAATTTATCCAGAATCTTTAGACTTTGGATCAACTAAAACATTATTTAATACTAAAACTGAATACTCTGTTTCTTCATCAGATCTCGTTCCATATTCTATCGCAACAGGACTAATCTCAAACCTTGGAGAAAAGCAATATGTTGTTGAGGGGAGAAATGATATTCTACAGGTCCAAGATACTACATTTGCCTTTAAAAATCCAGTAGAATTTAATACTGGAGATTATATTCGTATTGAACTAGGTGGTGGGGATCAATTAAAAGACCATGATGGAACCATATTAACAGGAACACAATACGCATATGCAATTAGATACAATGATAGATTGTTCGCTTTTGTTAAAAGATATGAAGAGGCTCTTGACGGTATTACATTCTTAACTGGTTATTATAATAATTCTCAATCAGTGTTTAGTAATACAATATTTTACAAAAATGAATCAAAATATAACAGTGGATCATGGTTTAATGCTGGACAAAACGCTTTACCACCATACATTAAAGATAATATGAAAGTGAAATTTTATGGTACATCTTCTGGTAAAACTCCAGGAGCAAGCTACTATGTTGATGCCTCATCTAATTCATTTACATTACATAACACAGTAGCATTAAGTGGTGTTCAGACATTTACTAATACAGACTACAATAATCTTGTTGAGTTTTCACCTGTTAGACCGACCTACCTTAAAATTGTATCCCCAATGATTACTGGAACTGTTAAAGAAGATGTTACTATTTCTTACAGTCCATATCCAAGTAGAGAAACAGGAATAATTGAGAACTTTGAATTAACGAACAAAGGAAATTACAATAGAATACCAAATGCTACAATCATAACAGATGATGGTAGACTTGGAACTGGCGCAGAAATTTATCCAATTGTTGACGACATTGGAGTTGTTAATTCAGTTACATTTATTGATGGTGGCACACACTCTGTTAACAGAACACTATATCTGCCTTATTCATTCTTCTCTGAAACTATTACTGGAACATGGGAGATTGGCGAAAAAGTATCAAAATCTGGAACAGAAATTGGAACACTTGTTGAAAAAAATGGAAGATACTTTAAGATTGAACAGAATGGTTCAGCAACAACTGTTACCTATGCAGATACATTAATCGGTATGATATCTGGAGCAACAGCTGTTGTTGGAAGAACTCTAAATATATCTGCAGCAACTAATGCAAGACCAGCAAAAATTACAACAACTACACCACATTATTTAAATACTGGTGATTTTGTATATGTGTCTGGTATTAATTCAACTGTTGCGAATGGAATATATTATGTAACAGTTACTGGAGTAAATACTTTTGCTCTATTTACTAATGTAACAATGGCAACACCATATGATTCCAGATTAACATCAGCATATGTTTCTGGTGGAACAGTTTCTGCTGGTTTATATACAGCACAAGGAACTGCTATACCTGGAGAAATAACATTATCCAGCGCTAATGGTCCAACAAACAACTATGAGAATGATAAAAATCTTATTCTGCCGACTTCTAAAGTTCAAGATTCTTACTATTATCAAGACTATTCATATGTTGTTCGCTCTGGTGTTTCATTTGAGAATTGGAAACCTTATTTTAATAAACTTGTCCACCCAGCTGGTATAGCTGTTTTCGGCGAGGTTGACTATGCTAATGTAAATAGTGGTCAAGTATTAATGGGCAACACAGAGGTTGTGAATAACCAAATAAATAATACAAAGACGACTACATCAACAACTGTAACAATAACATAATATGCCAGCAATCATTAAAGACAAAACAAAATACCAAAGCGCTGCAGACTACAGAGGATTGTTGTCTGCAGGTACAACCAGTTTGTATTATTACTTTGGGAATCCAGTTTCATGGGTAAAATACCCAGGTGGAAGTTATAACGAATCAACACCCCCAACGCCAAAAGATACATTGTTCGAAGAAAAAGAAATTTGGGATGGTGTTATTGGGTTGAAAAAAGTTGCGCCAGCAGATACTAAACTTGGTTTTAGGAGAATAGACTGGGCTTCTGGGCAATATTATGATATGTATAGAGAAGATTATGATGGGTTGACTGTTACAGGTGTAAGTCTTGTTGGCGATTATACAAACACCAAACCACTTTCATTAGCAAGATCTAATAGTTTAGTTCTTGTTGATGTAAATGGAGATGGCGCAACCTATCGTGTATATCGTTGCGTTGATAATAGGAGTACTTCGACTGGTAATCCTATTGCATCTACAACTAAACCAACACATACTACTTCAACAGTAACAACTACAGCAGATGGATACAAATGGAAATATCTTGGGCAACTTGACTCAACAGATATAAATGAGTTTTTAACCACAACTGTTTGTCCAATACCAACAACACTGTCAACAGCTACTTTATCTGGTGGAATTTGTTCAGTCGTAATGACATCTCGTGGAACAGGATATACTGGAACACCAACAGTAACTATAAAGGGAGATGGTGCAGGTTTAACACTAGGATCACCTGTTCTGTCTGGTGGACAAATTGTTTATATTCCTGTAACAGCTAGTGGTTCAGGTTATACATATGTTGAACTTTCGATATCAGGGACAGGAACTTCAGCAACTGCAAAAGCAGTTCTTTCTCCATCAGGTGGATTTGCATATAATGTTGAAAAAGAAATAGAACCAAATTTTTTGTGCGTTAGAGTAACAAATATTAATACTGATTCTTATTTTGTTGCAAGAGGAACGGCTCCTACTACTTATGGAACTGCTACTGCTTTAGATAGTGATAATCCAAATGTAAATGGATTAGTTTACAGAAGTGTTGGTCTTATTGAAAATCCATACAATTATGGCACAACTACAAAAGCGACATCAAATTTGTTAACTAATTTTAAAGAATTTAGATTCAATGTAAATGTAGGATCTGCCCCATCATTTGGTTCTAGATATTACACATCAGCTAGTGGTTCTTCTAATGCTGTTTGTACAACAGTTGGATATAGAGTTAACAGTGTAACATTCAATACAACTACTGATGTAAATACTTCAACCAATCAAATTACAATTTCTGGTGGCCACTCATTTGTTACAGCAGAGCCAGTAGAATATGCTGTTGGATCAGGAACAACTGTAGTTGGAAGTGGAATCAGTAATGGAGCAACTCTTTACGTAATTAAAGACAGTAATACTCAAATTAGACTTGCGACTACAGATGCCAATGCTAATGCTGGTACTGCTATTGATATTACTGGAGCTGGAAGTGGAACTGTGCATAGGTTAATATCTATGAATTCACCAAAAGCGTATGTTTCTTTTATTCAAACAACGCAGCAAAAAACTGTAAATAATCCCCTTGTTTCCACAAACGCATTAACTTATATGTCTGGAGATCCGATTTCTAGCATAAGAATTGGTCCATTCGAAGCATTTAATGGATCTTCTGCTAGTTTTGTATCATTATTAAATGACACAATTACAATAAACAGTCACCCATTTATTACTGGAGATCAAATTACATACAGTAATGGTGGTGGCACTTCTATTATAACAAGTACAGGTTCATTAACAAGTGGCGGAACATATTATATTATCAAATACGATAATGATTCGATTAAATTAGCAACAACACTTGCGAATGCGAATGCTGGTACAGCAATAGATTTAACTGGGCTTGGAACAGGAACTAGTCATAGCATAACTTATTCTGGAAGTGATGCGTCTTATAACCCAACAGTTGAAAGATATTCTGGAAGTATAATTTTCGCTGAGTATAGAACACCAGCAACAAGATCAATCTCTGAAAAATACAGATTCCTTCTTGAATTCTAATAAATATAAAGCAAACTATAATGGAGAAAGCATAGATGGACTTTAATATTCCACCATATTATGATGATTTCGATGAGGATAAAAAATTCCTTAAGGTATTGTTCCGACCAGGATACTCTCTACAAGCCAGAGAGTTGTCACAACTTCAGTCGATTTTACAAAACCAAGTATCAAAAGTTGGCGATTTTATTTTTAATAATAAGTCTAGAGTAATTCCAGGCGCAGTAATGCACCAACCAACTTGGACAATAAAACTTGAACCATTAGAAGTTGACACAGCTGTAAATGTTGATACATTTGTTGATAGTATTATTGGTTATGATATTTTAGGTGAAACTGCTGGTGTTCGCGGAAGAGTTCAATATGCTGAAAAAAGCGATATAGAAGGTAATCCAGCTATACTATATTATAGCATTATCTCTGGTGGGTCAGACTCAAGCGCATACTTTAATTTTAATCCTGATGAAATTTTAACAATTAAACAGGGAACAACATCATACAGAGTTCGTGTTCAAAATGCATCTGATGCTAGAAATTATGGTAGAATTTTTAAAATTTCACCAGGAGTATTTTACGTAAATGGTTATTTTGTTAAAAATGATGAACAAACTATTTCTCTAGGAAAATATACAAACGTACCATCTTGTACAATCGGTCTTGATGTTGTTGAAAAAATTATTACACCAGAAGAAGATACATCTTTATTAGATAATTCAGTCGGCGCTCCAAACTACACAGCTCCTGGCGCTCATAGATTCGTTATTGATTTAGTTCTTGTCAAACGAGAAATTGGATATGCTGCGGATAATTTTATTGAATTGATGAGAATTAGGAATGGTGAGACAGAGTTTCAATTGAAAGACAATGATTTGTCATATTTGCAGGATGTTCTTGCGAAAAGAACGTATGATGAATCTGGTGATTACATAGTTGATCCATTTGAAATGGAAATGAGAGAGCATAGAAACTCAGACCAAGGCGAATGGGAAGGAACAAGAAATTATCAGAAGGGTGATGTTGTTTACTACATAAACACATTAACAAACACATATCAATATTATTTGTGTTTAGACAATGGAGTTTCTGGATCCAGCACACCAACACATACTTCTGGCGTTGGTAGCGATGGTGGTGTTCGTTGGAGATATACCGCAAAACCAGTTTATGACTACGGTATATACTCTGAATCTCAAGGTGGTGATACAGACAAAATTGCGTTTGGTTTAAAACAAGGCACTGCATATATCAAAGGATATGAGTTTAAGACATTCGGAACAACATATCTGTCAGCAGATAAACCAAGAGAATACGCTCAAATTAAAAACACTTCTACTCCAGTTGTTCTTGGTAATTTATTGGATGTTCGTGTATTTGGCTCGCCAGATGTAGACAATTTTCAGATTGTTGATCTTTACAAAGTTGATACTATTCCAGCTGATGGATCTAACATTGGTATTCTTGTTTCTAATGGCGCTAATACTGCATCAAATGTTTATTCAAGCAGCACAACTTATTGGCCAAATGGTGTAAATAAACTTACATATGTTATTGTTTGCGCAACCTCGCAGAACTATGTTGTTGAAAAAATGAAATTTGATCATAATGCTACAACAAAAGCTCCATACAATTATAACGGAGCAAGTGGTTGGGTTCCATATATAACAACAAGTAAAATTGGAACAGCTAGGATTCGTTATTACGAACCCTACGAAAGAATCAACTCAAGAACAACTGCTAAGATTTCTCTGATTGATATTCAGATGAATCCTGGCGAAGACTTCCGTAAAGTTCGTGTCATTGGAACACCACTTAGTGTTGGTAGTACATCAACAGGTGGAGATCCAAATTGTTTCCGTGCTCTTGTTTTACCAGCGCTTTATAATAGTACATCAGTTGGTTCTGCTTCTGTTGCTAACAGTGGTGGCTATGGTGTAAATAATTCTGGTTCTTGGAGTGATATGGCATCAAACTTAACAGGGCAAGGAACAAGATGGACTTCATCAAATCAATTACAATCTGGAGATATGGTTTGGTTTGCTAATGACCCATCTCAGTTTTTCTTTGTTCGTGGTTTAACAAATGGTTCAGATACAACTACTAGGGATAATATAGGTATCGTAATGAATCATGCAACAGGTGGTGGTATTTCAGGTAATTTGTTAAGATCTGATTGCGCATTTGAAAACCCACAAGATTATGACAGTTTATTTACTCTACCAAAAACTGGTGCATACACGATCCGTGGTGGTAATGATTTACAAACCCTTAACACATCTTATACAGTTCTCGAGAGATATACTGCATCATCTACAGCAACTGATCCTGTTGTATTAACAATTTCTACATCATTCCCAGACGAATTTGTATCTAATGTTCCAACACAATACGTTGTAACAAATCAAGATAATGGCGAAAGTGTCAGTGTTACTTCCCTAACATTAACAAATAACACACAAGCAGTTTTGTCATTGAGCGCATCAGCTTCTATTTCTAATTCTATCGGCACTATGCAGAATAAAACATTTACTGTATATGCGCCAACAAAGAAAAGACTGTTTAATGCAAAAGAAAAAGTAAAATCGTTAAAAACTTCAACATTAAACATCATAATTCAGTCTGCTCTAGAACAAGAAACACTAAGTCTCTTTAAAGCTGATATTTTTAGATTGTTAAAAGTTGAGGTATTCCCCAATGTAATTTTTGGTAATAGTATTGATGGAATTGTTTCTGGAACTGGAATTGATATAACAAATCAGTACGAGTTAGATAATGGTCAGAGAGATACACATTACGATTTAGGACGTTTAATAAAAGGTAAAGCATTCCCATTCCCATCAGGTCCAATTAGAGTTACTTTTGAATATTTTGAACATTCTGCTGGCGACTATCTTTCTGTTGATTCATATTCAGATTTGCTCTATGAAGAAATTCCAACATATTACAGTAAGGTAACTGGAAGAACTCTTAATTTGAAAGACGTATTAGATTTTCGTCCAAGAATGAATGATGCTGGTACTTTCGATGGTGGAACTACATCTAGTTCATCAATACCGCAGAGACTTTATGGAATTAATCTTGATATGGCATATTTTATGTCAAGAAAAGACTCAATTATACTTGAAAGAAATGGTGGGTTAAAATTAATTCAAGGTGTTCCTTCAGATAATCCAATTTTACCATCATTACCTTCTGATACAATGATTTTATATGATATTGATTATGTGCCATATGTTAATCAAGTCGATGCTCTTAATGTAAGAATTAAAGAGCATGAGCATAAACGCTACACAATGAGAGATATTGGTAAAATTGATAAACGTGTACAGAATATTGAACAAGTAACCGCATTAAATTTACTTGAAAAAGAAACAGCTTCTATGAACATTAAAGATCAAGATGGTCTTGATCGATTTAAAAATGGATTTGTTGTCGATAATTTTAGAGGACATACGGTTGGTAATCCAAGAGATCCAGATCATGAGTGCTCTATTGATATCGATCGAAGAGAACTAAGACCTGCATTTTCTCAAGTTGTTGTTGATCTCGTAGAATCTGCATCAACTCTAGTTGAAAGAACAAATTCTAATTATAGAATGCATGATGAGAATATTGTTACTCTTCCATATTATACTGGCGCTGAGTATTATTATAAAAATAAAAATGAATTGGCTACAATTAATGCTAAAGGCGCATCAGCAACCACAACAGAACTGTTTAGAAAAGAAACTCTATTAAGAGAAAATATGGATTTGGTTATTGTTGATAATCCATATGCAACTCATGCAGAAAAAGTTTGTCAATTACTTAATACTCAACAATCTGGTATCGTTGCTCTTACACCATCTAATGATTCATGGATTGAAGAGGCAATTCCCCCAGAATTGGTTATTGAGGAAGGTGGAACATATGATTCTGTTGCTGCTTCTAAAGACGCATTTGGTATTGATTTCGGTACAATATGGAATGGTTGGCAGGTAACACAATTAGGAACACCAATTACTGCAACCACTTCAACTACAAGTTTTGCTGGTCTTGGCACTTCTGGTGCTTCTGCTACAACAACAACTACATCAGTAACTACACAGCAAATTACTGAAACTAATACTGGAAAAGAAATTGGTCTTAAAGAAACTACTGGTAAAAAAGAAATTAATGGTAGACTAACTGCTAGACAATCTATTTCGTATGTTCGCTCTAGACCTATTGTTTTCCAAGCAACAGGATTAAAACCATCAACAAGATTTTACGCTTTCGTTGATGAAACACCTGTTTCTGATTACTGCACACAAGCTACAAGATTATTGCTTGGCGCAAGATCTTTTAATTATGAATATACACCATATCAGTATGGTAATTATGCGCAGGCTAGAAAAGTATATGAAACATTTGATACAAACAGTATTTTTGGATCAGCTGTTACTAATCTAGAAAGAAGATTTGCTGGACAATTAACATATCCTGATGAAACAACTGCTGCAACAACGCAATTTACTTCTGTTTATAATGGAGATGTAAAATCAATAACAAACTTAGTTAATGGTACTAGTGGGTTAAATGATGTTGCTAGAGATATTATGGGTATGGATGGAGAAGTGACAGCATTTATGCGTGGTGAAGTTATTATTGGAGAAACAAGTGGAACAACAGGAATTGTTGTTTTACATGAGCAATCAACAAACAGTAGCACAGGAGAGCCAGATGGTCTCGCTGATGTTTTACATGTTGTTAACATTCAATTAGGGCAAGGTCTTGGACCAACAACAAGAAGAGGTGGTTTTGTTAATGGCGAATATATTCGTGGAACTGTGTCAAGATCATCTCTAAATGGAAATCCTCTTAGATTACAATTAAGAGGCGCTGGTGCAGTAGAGGCTGCTTCTCCAGGAAATCTTGTTTCTACAGGAACTGGTCGTTTGAGTGGTGTTTGGTTCTTAACAAGCGGACAGACAATTAATAATAGAGCTGCTCCTAAGTTCCTAACAGGAAAAAGATTGTTTACATTAAGCGATAGTGCAACAAACGATATCACAAGAAGAACAAGTATAGCTGACACAATATACAATGCTGTTGGTATCATTGATGCTGGTAATGGCTCGTTTGTTTCAGTTAGAAACGCAGAATTAGCGATTAATAATGTGAGAATTGATAGACAGAGAACACTCGAGAGTGTTGTTCGTTCCGTTAATACAGTAACTTGGGATGATTCTCCTCCACCAGCACCTCCTTCTGGTGGTGGCGATGGTGGTGGCGATGGTGGTGGTGATGGTGGTGGTGGAGATCCATTGGCTCAAACATTTATTTCAACAATAGAGGGCGGAAAAGATGGATGTTTCGTGCGCGAAGTTGAATTGTTCTTTAAAAATAAAGATTCGTTTTTACCTGTTGTTGTTGAACTAAGAACAGTAAATCCAGGTGGATCGCCATCAGAAACTGTTATACCATTTGGCAGAAAAGTTTTATATCCGTCAGACATTATAACTGACTTTACTGGAACAGTTGGTACAGTAGTCAGATTCCCAGCACCAGTTCATCTATTAGACAGTGTGAGATATGCTGTTGTACTTGTTACTGTTTCTCCGAATTATGAAGTTTGGACAGCAAGACTTGGAAGCGCTGATGTAAGTTTAAACAAAATGGGAAATGTTGTTAAACAACCAAGTCTTGGCGCTTGTTTTATTTCTAAGAATGGAGCAAACTGGGTCGAGACACCAGAAACAACATTAAAAGTTAATGTGTTTAGATGTATTTTTAATACAAATGAAACACTAAGTGCTCCATCATTGGTGAAATTAGTCAACAGAGAAATTGAGCCACAGTCAACTTCTGGCAGACCAATTTCATATACTAAGTTTGGAAATAATCCATTTAGAGTTAAATTAAACAGTAGTGAAGTAATCGTAACTCAACCAAACCACGGATTTAGCGTTGGGTCTTATGTTTCATTCCAAAATGTTTCTGGTAGTTCTAATTTTGGTTTCTCTGATGATAACATCAATTCTTATACAATGATACCAGATGTATATGATGGAGCAACAAATACTATTAAACAAATTTCTGGATTTAAATCACATCAAGTTTTTAAAGTTTATAGTCACGATAGATATAGTATTAGAATTTTAGATAGTATTGGATCTAATACAATATCTACTGCTACTGGAACCTTTGGTGGATCAGAAGTTAGAGCAACACGTAATACTCTCTATACTACATATCATCCTACAATCAATTATATGGCTTTGCCAGGAACATCTGTTACTGGTCTTATTAAACACACTTCTGGTAAAAGTCCACATGGTAATGAAGTTCCATACGCAAAAGATACATCTCCAGAAACTATTATTTTAAATGATAATAATTACACTACAACTCAGAAAACAATTCTTAATAAACACAACGAAGCGCAAGTGCTTGGAAGAGATAGTTCAGTTGAATTGCAATTAAAATTAGAATCAACAAATAAATTTGTTTCTCCAGTTATTGATTTAGACAGAGCATCTATTGTTTGTGTGCAAAATAGAATTGATGATCCAGTAACAATAAAGAGTGCGTCAACAAATTACTATTCTGCTACTGGTGGTTTTGATGGTACTGACATCTATCAATCTGAGTATGAAAACAAAGAGGGAGTTGCCCAAGCAGCATACATAACAAGGAAAGTTCAGTTTAAAAATAGTTCAAGACTATTAAAAGTGCAAATTGCTGCTAATGTTCCTTCTAATTCATTAGTTGATAAAACAATAAGTTCAGTTACTATACCATTTAGATTTGCTTCTGGTGCTAGAATTTCGGATCATCCAACTATATTAACACAAAGAACAACTGCATCAACTGCATTTGCGCAAGGTGTAACATTGATAACTTTACAGTCTGGAACTGGATTATTGAGAGGAATGTATGTTTATGGTCCAGGTATTCAGAAAGGAACAAGAATATCTACATCCTATTCAAATGGATCGACTTCTCTAATTATTGATAAAGCATTAAAAGAGAATTTACCTGCTACAGCAAGTAGTGGTACGGTGCTGTTCTTTACGTCAATTGATATTTCTTCAATGTATACTGTTTCTCAGATAGATACTGGAGATTATTTGTCTTTACCTACTGGTGTTTCTGGAATTACTACAGGAACATATGTAACGCTGGCGCCAAAAAATAGCTACTTTACAAGAAAAGTTGGTACTTACTCAACTGGAAGTTTTCAACAATACAGTGTAACTAACTTCTTTTCTTTATCAACATTAATTGATAGAAGTAGTGGATGGATTGATGCTACTACAAACAACATGACAATTTTCTTAGATAATGTCTCAGATATTAAAGTTGGAACATATGCGTATCTTGGCAATAGTACAGGTAATGACGGCACATTTGAATATGCTCCAAAATCGCTTCGTAGAGTTGTTCAAGTTAATACTTCATCTAAGAGTATTGTTTTAGAAGATTTATTAAGTTCTGGCGCTGAGTATGATTCAACTGGATTTGGTACAACATTTACCTTTAACAGAAATAATCCAGTTGTTACGTTTTTTGATCCACGTGTTAGAATTAGTCAAGCAACAACAGCTGCAATTGAACCAACAAATGATTCAACAACTGGTAATATAACAAACGCTATTACATTTACAACACCACCGAACGATGTGTTTGAGGTGTATGCAAAAACATCTACTTCAGGAAACGCTACTTCTACAAATGCATATACATTTGTAAGTAGTTCTGGTGTTGCGTCTAACACAATTACACTTGCCCAAACACATAATTTAAGTTTAGGTTCTCCAATAACATACTATGGTGAGAACAATGTTGTTAGTGGTTTAATAAATGGAGCTACTTATTATGCTATTGTTGGATCAGATTTTAGTTTAGGTGTTAATCAAATAAAATTAGCGAGTTCTTTAAACAGCGCTCTTGCTGGCTCTGCGTTAACAATAACATCAACTTCTTCTGCTGAAACACATAGAATTATTGATGTAAATCAGAAAGATGCTGCGTCAATTGAAGATGACCAGTATTTTAGAATTCTTCCAGACATTGCTGTTGGTGGAGATTCTTTATTCTATGGTAATAGTTATACTCTGGCAACAAAAGGTTCTTTAGTTACAACAGATAATCCTAATGAGTTTATTGATCATTCGTTTACTGTTGACAACTTATCTCCATTTAACGTGGCTATAATTAAGATTGTTATGAGATCAAGAAATCCAGCATATGTGCCTAAGTTTAGAGATTTAAGAATTATCGCTACAGCATAATGAAAAAAGATTATATGAGAGTAGAAGGGGTTTCTGGTTTATACAGAGACCCTCATTCTAAAGCGATAATAAACATGGATCAAACAGGTTATGATGCGTATATTATTCAAAAACAAGCCAATGAAAGAAAAAGAAAAGAACAACAAGAAGTTAGAGATGAGATTGATAGTATAAGAAATGATGTAAACGATATTAAAAATCTGCTTTTAAAACTATTAGAAAAGAATTAATATGGCACTACAACAAAACCTTTATATTGATCAAGGAGCAGATTTTACTACTGTTCTTACATTAACCAATGCAGCAGGAACTGGTCCATTAAATTTAACAGGTTCAACATTTGCTTGTCAGATGAGGAAAAATCACACTTCTTCTACAGCAGTAACAATTTCAGTTTCTATACAAGATGCGCTCGAGGGAGAGATAGTGCTCAATCTTGACGATAGTATTACCACTGGAATTAAAGCTGGACGTTATGTCTATGATATTGAGATGTTAATGGCTGGTGTGAAATCTAGAATTGTCGAGGGTTTAATAATTGTTTCTCCACAGGTAACGCAGGTATGATGGCATGTCTAAAAGAGTCACCTCGCGAGATCTAGTAAAAAAAGTATCTGCTACATCCGCTAATGATCTAGTTGTAAAAGTAAAATACGCAGCTTCTCAATTAGCTGTTTCTGTAAAAACAGCACAAGCAGATTTTAATGAGCGTGCTAAAGATGTAAAAGCTGAGCTCCAAACTTTTGTTAGTGCTGTTAATGTAGTTTTCGATATAGATAACTTTGCTGTTGAACTAATATCGAGCGGTGTTGTAATTGATGATGTAACAATTAATTTACTCAAAAATTTAGTCGAAACACCAATTCTTTCAGACATTATTGCTCAAAAGGATGTTACTAAACTCCTTGGCGATATTGTCACACTCAATGAATCTCTTGCGTTCGCATATTCCAAAGCTCTTGAAGAAATAACTTCCACCTCTGACAATGCAGATGTTTATCTTAATAAGATAAGAGAAGACACGGCAGCTGCAGCTGACTCTCTCTCATTACTAATTAACAAAGCATTCGCTGACATATCATCTATCTCTCAAGATGACACTGTACAATATATAAAAATTCTTGGCTCAGTAATAAATACTGCACCAGCAATTGGCTATTTTGTTTCTGGACAGATTGAATATTATGTACAAGTTGGACCAGGGCAATTTAGTCCTGTGGTTACTGGATCAACCAGTATTTCTGGTGTAAGTTTTACTACAGATACAACAGTAAATTCAAGTAATAGTTTTTTAGCATTTAATCAAACAAGAGCTACTGGTGTTTCATCATCTGTAGCAGGATATATTTCTGGTGGTTATATTACTGCATTTGGTGGTGGTATATCAGGTATACTTGCAAACGTAAATAAAATAGACATTTCAACAAGTACGTTGTCGACAGCTTCGTTTTTACATACTACTAATTTTGCAAAATTTTCAGCAACTGGGGTTGAATCAGACACTAGAGGTTATTATCTTGGTGGTCATAATGGCAGCACTGCTCTCAACGAGATAGATGGAGTTCAATTTTCTAATGACACCTACATAAATCCAGCAGCATCAATACCTTTAGGTTGTTCTGCTGCTGGATTTTCATCATTAGCAAAGGGATATGCTGTAAAAGGAACAACATCAAATCCACTTGGTTATATATCAAATGTACAATCTATCAGTGGCATAAGATTTGCTGACGAAACTGGGTTTCTAATTGGAGCAGCTGGTGGTCTTGAGTTAGAATCTGCGTCATCAGAGACAACAACAAGAGGATATGTTTTTGGTGGACACTATAATCAATCTCGTGTATCACACTTAAGATTTGCTGACGAAACTTATAATATTGACGGAGTTTCTCTTTTATCTGCAAGAGAATCATCAGCAGGACTTTCATCTGCTAATAGTGGATATGTTGGTGGTGGTAATCGTTCAGACATGCAAAAATTTAATTATGCTAACTCGACAGTTAATACAATCGCAGCAAGTTTAGGCACAAATACAATTGGTCCTACGAGCATACAACCAAAACTTAATCGTCAAACAACTGCAGTAATCTCTGACAGTATTGGTAAAGGTGTTGGCAAACAAGCAACTGGCGATACTGCTAGAGGAACTGACGCAACAACAAAACGACCAAACAAAGGATTATCTGATACTGTTCGTAGCACTGAAACATTATCATTTTTTACAAGCAAAAATATTTCTCAAGACATATCTCGAATCGCAGAATCAATTGAGAAATATTTTTCAAAACAAGCAACTGGCGATACTGCTAGAGGAACTGATGTAACAACAAAACAACCAAACAAAGGATTGTCTGATACAGCTTCTTTCTCTGAGGTCATAACAAGAATAATAGAAAAACATCTCACAGATAATGTAACAACATTTGAGGGTGTTACTGGTTTCGATGGAATTTCGTTTGTTCTTGACAATACAGAAACGAATACATCTTCTGCATTTGATGTTTTCTCAAGAGTAGTTGATTACGTTAGATCTGGTGCTGCTTACAATTTAACACATACATCTACTGTATCAGATACAATTACTAGCAAAGATGTTGGTAAAGGTTTAAGTGATACTGCTGAAGGTGATGACGCACTATCAAAAGAGCCAGGAAAAGCATTAAGTGATACTGTTCAAGCAACTGAAACATTTACTAGATTGCTTATATTTGGTCGTTCATTTGCTGATACCTCTAGTGTCGCTGATGAGTTAACTAGATCTGTGGAGTATAGTCGTTCTGGAGCAACATATAATTTGGTAGATATTACCAGAGGAACTGATGCGATATCGAAAGAACCTAACAAAAGACTTGGTAATGTGTATTCATCAATTGAACAGGACAAATTACTAAGCGAATATCTTAATATTCCAGATGACATTCAAGAAAAACAAACTCTTACTGCAGTATATACACCAACTGATCAAAACATATCAAGAGCAACAGACGCAAGAACTAAACAAATAGGAGTTGGCTTAACAACTGCGAGAGGTGGTAGTAGATACACTGGAACCTTTCTTGGCGGAGAATTTGTTTTAAATATTGGTTTTATTAATTCAACTACTCACCTACTAGAAGGAACAGCTAATCCTACAAGTGCTGCTTGGTTAGCGATAAAAACATTTGAAGCTGGGCAGGTTGGTGTTATAATTGATACTGTTGCTCCAGGTATTGGTCGTCAATATCCCTTTACTGTTGTTTCTTGGCAAGATGAACCAACTCGTGAGCTCCTAATAATATCATCAAATATTCCACAAGGTGCTGAACTTGATAACTTTGCAATGGACATTATTGTTAGACCAACATCATTTCAAACTGCAACTAGAGCAAGTGAAGCGATAACTAAAAAAGCAGTAACAAAAGGATTAAGTGATATTGCTCGTGGTACTGATGAGTTTGCTAGAGTTATTACATACAATCGTTCTGGCGCAACGTATAATCTGGTTCATACTGCTAGAGGAACAGATACTGATACGATACAGTATACAAAAGTTGCTGGTGGTGAATCAACTGCTGGTTTAACTGACTTTGTTGGATTAGATTATAATCAAGAATTAATTTTTCCAAAATTAAAATATGATAGAGCAAGAGTATCAGACTCTGTTACTACTGGACCAGGAAAAGGATTAAGTGATACTGCTGCAGCATCTGATTCTTTCTTTAGATTGGTCGCATTCTCAAAAAATTATGCTGATACTGCTAGAGCAACCGATGAGTTGAGTAGAGTTGTAAATTACAGTCGTCTTGGTGCAACATATAACTTAACTAGAACAGCTAGAGCAACTGATGTAGCAACAAAACAAATAGATAAGGCTCTATTCGATACTGCTCGTGGGACTGATGCGTTTACTAGAGTTGTAAACTATATTCGATCTGGAGCAACATATAATTTAGTAGATATTACTAGAGGAACAGACGCACAAACAAAAACAGCCAGTATTTATGGTGGTGGAGAAGAAGCCTATGTTGAAATAGATGTTGCTGGTATTGGACCTGACTTATCAGCAGAAATTTCTCAGAATTATAATAAACGAAATTTTAAACCAGTTCCTTTTGTGAATTTAATTACAACAGGAACTGGAGCAAATGGTCCAGCTACTGCGCCAGCAAGTTCAGTAGTTTATACAAGCTCTCCCTTTATTCCGAACTCATTTATTGGTGGTATTAATAATGGTTACATATCTATAACTATACTAACTACTGGCGTATATACTTTCGACATTACTGGCGCAGCTGGTGGTGTTAGTACAGTTAGACCTCCTACTAACGCAGCAGCACCAACAATTAATGGATTTAAGCGTGCTCCTGGTGCAAGAATTGTTGGTACGATATCTCTTGTTGCTGGTAATATAATTACTATGGTTATTGGTCAAGGTGGTGGCGATGACATTAACGGATGGGATAATCCAGGTGGTGGCGGTGGTACATTTGTTACATTGGGAACTGTTGCTAATATTCAAGCTGGAACAGATACGCTATTATTTGCTGCAGGTGGTGGTGGTGGCGGTGCGGATCCTGGTTTCGGAACAGATAATTATTCTGCTGGTATTGGTCAAGCTGGAACAGCTGGTGGTAGTACTCCCGATAACTCTGGTGGTACTGGCGGAAGTGGGGCAGGGATAAATGGTGCTTCTAATTCAACAGGTGGTGGTGGATATTTAAGTAATGCTGGTGGTACTATATCCCAAGGATTTGGTGCTGCTCCTGCCGATGGACTTTCTAGAGGTTTTAGGCAGGGCGCAGTTGGTAGTAGAAATAGTGGAACTGCAGTAGGTATTGGTGGTTTTGGTGGTGGTGGATCTGGATCTTCTCAGACATCTTCTGACCTAGATAAAGGTGGTGGTGGTGGTTACTCAGGTGGTGGTTTTGCCTTTGATAGTACCATATTCGCTGGTGGTGGTGGATCATTTGCAATTGGAGTCGCGACTGCAGTATCAATTACTGCTGGTGGTGGAACATCATATAATGGTTCTGTTCTTATTTCTGGTAATTTTATACCCAGCTACTTTATTCGCTCAGATCGATTTAGATTACAAGATCAAATTACCACAAAAGAACCTGGAAAGGGATTAAGTGATGTCGCTCGTGGCACTGATACAATTGCAAAAGATATTAGTATACAAGCAAGTGGTCAGGCGAGAACAAAACTTACTGAATTTACACCTATAAATTATACTCAAGACCTATTACACATTATTCAAGCAGATCTATGACAATAAGAGACGTAAATTACATTAACGATGTTTGCCGAGTGGTTCTTTCTAAACCACAAGGTATTACCAAATCGGAGCCAGCTGGAACAATTAGAATTTCTGGCACACCAACATCGCTTACTGAAAGTTCATATGCTTCTCCTACTCTTGATTTAGATTTTGCTAAAACACAAAGTGTTGACTCAAGAATTACATTTTCAAGATCTACTACTGCGTCATACTATGATAGTAACGGATTTCTTAGATTTGCTGCTGTCAATCAACCAAGAATACAATTTGATCCAGACACAAAAGAATGTCTTGGATTGTTGATGGAAAATGTATCAACAAACATTATTAATGCTAGTGAGTGGCAATTTGGAGCTAGTAATGGATTTACAAATCTTGATCCTGATAATACATTTGATCCGTCAGACGTTACTGTTCCAACAAATGAATCTGGAACAGTTAGATCTTTAATCGCATCAACTACAGCTTCAAGTATTAGATATGCTCTTGCTGCAAAAACTCATATAGGAACAGAAATATGTGCGTTTTCTGCATTTTTTAAACAAGTAACAAACAATCAGGTTTTTCCATGTTTAGTTATAGATAATACTGTTGGTAGTGGTGTGTTTGCTAGATTTAATTTAGTAAACGGAACAGTAGAACAAGCCCAAATTACTGGTACTGGTGTACTTATTGCTTCAGGAATTGAAAAACTTCCAGGTGGTTGGTCACGCTGTTGGGTTATTGGTCGTTCCCCCGCAACAGCTTCTGGTAGACTTGCGATTAGTATAGTAGGTGGAAATTCAACTAATGGTTATGATCCACCTTGGACACCAACAGCAGTAGGAGATGGTGTTCGAGTTTGGGGTATTCAATATGAACAAGGTCTTCCTTTTAATCGATTAAGACCATCTTCTTATATAAGAACCCAAAGCGGAGCAATTACGAAATTTGCAGATTCTGCGAGTATAACAGGAACAAATTTTTCTAGATGGTATAATCAATCTCAAGGAACAATCCTTGTTGATTTTTACAAGAGATATGCTGGAAATTATCCAGAGACCAATATGATTTTTAGATTCTCAGACGGAACTCTGAATAATTTTATTGATTTATCAGGTGTTACTGGCACTAATACCATTCGTTTTGTAGGAACAACTGCTGCTGGTAACGGAACATTTCAAACTGCTAATGCTCAACAAGGATTTAATCGAGCTGTTGGAACATATTTGTTTAATAGAGGCGATCTGGTTTCAAATGGAACAAGAACAACAGCTGTTGATACGTTATATACTCCACCAACAGCTCTTATAGGTGTAGATATTGGGCATTTTGGAGGATCTTTCCAACTAAATGATTGTATTGCTAGACTAGTATATTATCCTATATCTATAGACCCTAATGTTACTCTTGGAATGTCAGTTCCTAGAAACTTTTAAATGCAGTATTTTATAAATAATCCAATAAACCCAACGATTTTTTATCGTAGAACAACCCCTCCAAGGAGACGAAACAATGATTAATGAAGATTTAAGAGCCATCGGTAAACTCAAGATTGAAGTTATTTCACCAGATGGTATTGTAAAAGACAAACGTGAGGTTGACAATTTAGTTGTTGACACTGGAAGAACTCATATCGCATCTCGTATGGTGGGAGTTGCTCAAAACATTATGAGTCATATGGCTATCGGCACTTCCTCAACAGCTGCTGCAGCTGGTCAAACAACTCTTACTGCTGAAGTTGGAACTCGTGTTGCGTTTACATCATATACTAACGCATCTCAGGTTGTAACTGCCATTGCTACATTCGGCGCTAGCAACCCAGCAACTGCGCAAGGTATTCAGGAAGCAGGAATTTTTAATGCTCTTACTTCTGGAACTATGCTTTGCCGTACAACTTTTTCAGTAGTTAACAAGGATCCTGCTGATACATTGCAGATTACTTGGACAATTACAGTTAATGCGCCTTAATAGTTGACTTGGTTATACTGGAGCAGAGTTAATTCTCTGCTCCTAAATATTAGAAAATTGATCAACGGAGAATTAAATGGCAAGAACAGTCCTTAACGAACAGTATTATACATTCAATCCAAGCACTAGAGTAATTGTAATCCCACGTGTTATTCAGCGTGAGCAGTTACTGCTTATCACCAACGTAACGACAAATACTGTCATTTATAACTTCAGTGATAATGCGCTAAGAGCAACAGCATATGCGATTACTGGAACAAACTTTCAGTATGGTGTGGCGCCAACAGGAGCAACAACTCCAGGCAAACCATATACAACAATTACATTAAACTTTAACACCAGTAGTATGTCAGCAGCAGATGAACTTCAGTTCATTGTTGACATTGAACAAGCAGAGTTTATCCCAGCAGAACAATATCGTGATCCAGTTGATAAGCTGCGTGTTTCTACACCTCAGTCATTAATTGATACTGACTTTGAATATTCTGTTCAGCCATCTAAATGGGAAAACATTAACTACATTTGGAATAAACCATCATTCTTCTCAAAGGGATCTGGTGGTAACTCTGTTGATATTACATCAATTACTGGTGGCAATCAACTTCCATATTCAACAGTTACAGTGACAACTCAAGCTGCTCATGGATTTGCTGCTGGTGATGTTATTACTGTTCAAGAAACAACAAGTCAATTTGCTGAGGGAACATTTGCAATTACATCAATTCCATCAGGAACACAATTTACATACCTAGCAAAAGGTCAAGTGAATGGATCAATTCTTGCTACTGGTCTAACAACAGTTTATGGTGGTGATACATATGACTTCTCAAATATCCCAGTTAGCGCAATTTCATCAAACGTAGGATCTCCATCTACAATTACAATCACAACACCAAACCCACATGGTTTCTTACCTGGATCTACAATTTTAGTTTCAGGTTCTTCTACAGCTGGTGTTGATGGTAACTGGATTATTACATCTGTAGTATCTCCAACAACATTCTCATATGTAACAGGAACTAATGCAATTACTGCATCGCCAAACTTAACAACAAGTATTTCAACTTTTACTTCTGCTACATCATCTGGAGCTACACGTTCTATAATTACAGCAACACTCGGAGCTGTGCATAATTTTAAAGTTGGTGATTATATACAGGTAACAGGTTCATCAAATGCTCAGTTGAATGGTAGCTGGGTTGTGGTAGCAACACCATCAACAACAATTGTTTCGTTTGTAATTTCAACTACAATTACTGCTGGCGCAGTTGGTTCTGTGGGAACAGCAACAGTAAATAGATTTATTCGTTTATTCCCAAGATCAGAAGCATACCAACAACATCGTGCTCTTGATGGAGGTGTTTCTCTTACAACATCAGCAAATTTTGCTGGAGGAACTGCTACTCGCCAAACAAGACGTTATTTCCGCTATCAATCTGGAAAAGGATTGCAGTTTTCGACTGGTGCAAAATTTACACCAACATTTGACATTACAACAATTTCTGGAAGTAGCATTGGTGCTGGCTCAAAAACAGTAACTGTTACAACATTCCAAGATCATAATCTGCAAGTTGGTGCAACAATTGTTGTAGAGGGACTAACAGTTGGAACAGGAACAAATCCATATAATGGTACATTCTTAGTCGCTTCTGTTACAGGATCAAAAACATTTACATATACAACAACATCAGACGCAGGTTTTAACGATCTTGCTCCAGGTGGCGCTGAATCCTATATTACCTGTACATTGTGGCGTGGCGCTGTAACAAGAACTGGGTTGTTTGATGACATGAATGGATTTTACTATGAATATGATGGATTAACATTATATGCTGCTCGTCGCTGGGGTATTAAAGAAATATTTGGAACAGTCGCTCCTGTTCAAGGTTCTACTACAATAACTGGAACTAATACCAGATTCCGTGAACAAATGGTTGTGGGCGACAGAATTATTGTTCGAGGAGTTCCTTATCAAGTAACAAGAATTTCTTCTGATACTTCTCTCGACATTACTGTCGCATATCGTGGATTAACACCACCATCTGAAGTAAAAGCATTAAAGGTTCAAGAATTCCGTGTTCCACAATCTCAGTGGAATTTAGATAGAATGGATGGAACTGGACCATCAGGATATAACTTAGATATCAAAAATATGCAAATGGCATATATTGATTACACTTGGTACGGTGCTGGTTTTATTCGTTTTGGTTTCCGTTCAACAAATGGCGATATCGTTTATTGCCATAAAATGCCAAACAATAACGTAAATAAAACTGCGTATATGCGTTCTGGTAACCTACCTGGACGTTTTGAGGCTACTAATATTGGTCCATATTCACGTGTTATGGCAGGTGTTGGCGGAACAAAAGGTAATACTGTTGGAACAGCTGATACTACAATTTACTTAGAAAATATCAGTGGTTGGCCAACCAATACTAACTCAACAAACGCATTTATAATCAGCGATGGAACAAACGTAGAACTTTGTACATATACAGCAATCAACACAACATTTAACGCAACAGCTGGTGGATATGCAGTATCTGGTATTACTAGAAGAACTTCATTGGGTGTTAATGCGATTACTCCAGCAGGAACGTATGGTACAGTAACACTTTCAGGAACTGCGTCTAGTTTTTCATATGCTCCTGACTTTACCATCGGTGGCGGTGGAACCTCTCAGGTATTTGCACAGTATCTAACAAATACCTGCGCTCCAAATATTGCCCACTGGGGTGTGTCCGTAATTATGGATGGTCGTTTCGATGATGATCGTTCCATTATTTTCACAACACCTACTGGTAACACTGTTTCTGTTGGATCTATTGCGATATCAACAACTTCTGTCTCAGGAAGTGTGTTGACAGTAAATACTACAGGAAACCACAATTTAGTTCAAGGTCAATTTATTACGATTAGCGGAAATGCTGGTAATATTAATCGTGAATATCAAGTTCAATCTGTACCATCAGCATCATCGTTTACTGTAGTTCAAGTAACTCCAGCAATTTCTGGTACAAACAACGCTGGTAATATTTTCCCTGTTCGTCCACTAATTTCAATCCGTGTTGCGCCAACTGTTGACAACGCTATCGCCAGAAACTTTGGTATTCGTGAGGTTGTTAATCGTATGCAGTTAACACTAGTATCTTGTGGTGTTAACGTAACTGGTCAAACATGTTTAATTCGTGGATTTTTAAATCCAACATTCTTAACTCTCCAACCATCTGGTGGACAGTCTGTTGCAGTTCCAGATGCTTGGGAATTTAACAGAGTTGGTTCTGGTTCCCTCTCACAAGTTATCTATCACGTTCAAAACGATGCGGTTGGTGGTGGAGAATCTGTGTTTGGTATTTTCGCAAACAATAACACTACTACTGCTCTTGATCTGACTAAAGCTCGTGATCTCGGTAATTCAATTTACTCTGGTAACGGGAATTTTAAATCTCCTGGATATCCAAATGGACCAGATGTGTTAACAATTTGTGCGCAGCCAGTGACAACAACACCATCAATAGTTTTGGCTAGATTATCCTGGACTGAAGCGCAAGCGTAATGGAAATATTTTGTTTTTACGAAAAAGCAATAAGAGAATTAGCACCAGAGGCAAACTGGTGCATATTCAATAATTCTCTTGAGGGGATAGAGTGGCGCTCTGATGATATAGAGCAGCCATCTATTGAAGATATTGAAGCAAAAGCGCAAGAGTTATATGAAGAGCATATAGAAAATGCGCCAACTGGAGATCCAGCACCACCTGTTGGAATTTTTCCACAATAATATTTTTTTACTTTGGGGATATAATGAACGAAGTTGCACAAATTACGCAAGAAACTGCAGATGATATAATCAGAGAATTAGAAGATGCTTTTTATGACATCCCATTCGAGAATTCTAAATTTCAAACCGAAGCGTTTGTAATTGCTGCACAAATTACTCCAGAAAGATCATATAGATCCATTGGTTTAAGGATGATGGCAAAACTTCGTGCGCTTAATGAAGCCAAGTTTGCAAGAATGAAACAACAAATAGATATTGATGAGATTAATTATAAATTAGATAATAGTGAACTTGATCAATTTGAAAGACGTAGACAAGAATTAAAAAAGCAAGAATTACTGTCTGGGAATTATTGGTCAGATAAGTTAATTAACGATGCCATTGAAGAATTAAACGTATTGTATAAACATTTTAAAACACTTCCTAAATTTACTAGAGAGCAGTTTGAATCAGCCGAAAAACTACATTTTGAGCAGCGTTTAAATAGGCAGGTTTTGGGTCTCTCTGGCGCAAAAGAAAGTCTTGTGAATATGAGCGATGATATTAGGGCATTAGAGAATTATGAGCAAAAAGTACAAGAACTTGGTTTTACTGGTCAAGATACTCTAAAGTTGGAAGACTTAAGAAATTCTATGGCAAATATTTTAAAAGAAACTGAACAGAGAGTTCCTGCTCAGTGATTTATAAATATAGGATAGTAAGCCAAAATAACGGAGAAATTTAAATGGCAAGAAAAGTCCTACTTGATCAATATTATACATTTACACCATCTACAAGAACAATTGTTATACCAAGAATTCTACAAAAAGAGTTTTTGGTTCTCATCACAAATGTAACGCAGAATCGTGTAATTTATAACTTTAGTGATCCGAATTTAACCTCAACATCATATACCTTTAATACAGCTACTAATACTACAACTGTTGTGTTGAATTATGACACGACTGGTATGTCGGGCAATGATGTTTTGCAAATTACCTACGATGATATGGTTCAGGAATTTATTCCTGGAGAAACGTATAATGATCCAGTTTCTAAAATTCGTGTTTCTACACCACAGTCATTAATTGATACTGACTTTGAATATGGTTTACAGCCAACAAAATGGGAAAATATCTCTCTGTTAAATAATCGTCCTGGATTCTTCAATGATGTTACTTCGCCAATTCCAGTATCAGACATTCAAGTTACAAATAATTCAAGAACTGTAACTGTTACTATTAGACCATTTTCCTTTGATGGATCTTCTTCGTCTATTGTTGACACAACGAACGACACTATTGTTGTTTCTTCTCATCCCTATCAAACTGGTGATTTAATTAGATATTTCAATGGTGGTGGTAATATTGGTGGTCTTTCTAATGCGACTGATTATTACGCAATCAAAATTGATTCAAATACTATTGCTTTGGCAACATCATTAAATAATTCTCTTGCT
>Ga0315901_10001358_pt1 | contig 35504 bp, 38 predicted proteins | sample LakEriMetagenome_10_FD_203761 | JGI IMG/M metagenome (GOLD analysis project Ga0315901, IMG submission 203761) | Freshwater fungal communities from buoy surface, Lake Erie, Ohio, United States - Buoy 2 MA116 | ecosystem: Environmental > Aquatic > Freshwater > Lake | place: USA: Lake Erie, Ohio...
AATATGGGTTTTGCCGGTTTAGCTAAGCTTAGTCCAAATCCAAGAGTAATTGCTTATCAATCCGCTAAAACAGCTTTATTGGTTTTGACTAAGGGCATGGCTCTTGAAGAAGCTAAATATGGTTTAAGAGTAAATATGATATCGCCTGGAAGCATGATAAATACTGTGGTTCATGGCGCGCTAGATAGAATTCCGCTTGGTAGATTAGGCGAGTATGGCGAAATTACTTCAGTCCTTGAGATGATACTATCTAATGAATATTTAACCGGGCAAAATATCGAAGTCGCTGGTGGATACGGGCTTTAGATCTTGCCTTTAAGGCGGATGTATTTAGCCACATCAATTCCATTTATTGACTCGATTTTTTTGAGTGACTCTTCATCAACAGCTCCGTCTACGCTAATCACCATGACAGCTCTAGCACTATCTTTTGTGCGTCCTAGGTTCATAGAACTGATGTTAATTTGTCCTTCCCAAAGTATTTGAGATACTTGCGCTACTATTCCAGGCTGATCTCTATGAAAAGTAATTATAGAGTGGTTTTCAGGACGAATATTAACCGGGTAATTATCTATCTGGATGATAGCTGGAATGTTTCCTTGTAAGACCGTACCAGCTATGATTTTTGTTTCGGTTTCTGTTTTCATCTTGATAAGAAGTTTATCGATATAGGCGCCAGACTCTTCGCATTTAAGTTCTGTTACTTTTATGCCTCTTTCTTTTGCTACATGAGGAGCATTAACGAAGGTGATGCCATCCAAATTCACTGATAGAGCGCCTTTTAGGATAGCTAATTTTAGACCTTCTATGTTTTTATCAGAAAGTCTACCAAGAGCCTCGATCTCGATTTCTTTAATTACTCCAGTTGAAATTTGACGAAGCATAGATCCCATATATTCAGCTAGTCCGAGATAATGCTTTATATGCTTGACTAAATCAGGCTTTAAGCCAGGAAGGTTAACTGCTGATTTAGCAACACCTCCAGATAAAACATCTCTAATCTGCTCAGAGACATCGATCGCGACGTTAAGCTGGGCTTGATGAGTGCTAGCTCCAAGGTGCGGTGTGAGTACTACTTTGTCGCCGCATTTATGCAGTGGTGAATCCGTACAGGGCTCTTCGTTAAATACATCGATAGCCGCTCCTGCAACTTTACCTGTGTTGATTGCATCTGCTAGATCTTGTTCGTTTATTAAGCCGCCGCGCGCGCAGTTAATGATGAACACGCCATCTTGCATAGTTTCGATAGTGCTTTTGTTTATCATATTCACTGTTTCTTTGGTCTTGGGGACATGCAGAGTTATAAAGTGAGCTTGTTTATAAATATCTGTAAGCTCAACTTTTATAAAGCCCATATCTTCTGCTTTTTCTTTTGATACAAAAGGATCATATCCAAGCACTTTCATTCCTAATGCTAGAGCGACTTTGCCGACTCGTTGACCGATTTTACCAAGTCCAATTATTCCAAGAGTCTGACCGTTTAATTCTGTGCCGATGTATTTAGATCTTTCCCATTTGTTTTGTTTGCAGGATTGATCTGCTTTAGGGATATGCCTTACAAGTGCCATCATGAGCGCGACGGTATGCTCAGCTGCGGCGATGGTATTGCCTTCAGGGGAGTTAACTACGATAATTCCTTTTTCCGTGGCGGTTTCAACGTCAATATTGTCCACTCCAACTCCAGCTCGCCCGATGATTTTTAGTCGGTTTGCTTGCTCCAAAATTTCTTTTGTAGCTTGAGTCTGAGATCGCACCAAAAGTGCATCGTAATCTTTTATGATTTCTCTTAATTCTTCAGCTGGAATCCCTGGCTTATAATCCACATCTGATACTTGTTTGAGGATGGTAAGCCCTGATTCATCTAGTTTATCCGTTACTAAAACTCTGCTTTTCATGATATATATACATTTTAATATATTTTGGGGGCTGGTCTTGATAAAAATGCTAAAATTATAATTATGTCCTTACAAGGCAAAACTATTATTTTAGGCGTCTGTGGAGGAATTGCCGCTTATAAAGCTCCTGATTTGGTTTCTGGATTGCGTAAGCATGGCGCTGAGGTTCATGTCTTACTTACCGAAAATGCTAAGAATTTTGTATCACCTTTAAGCCTGGAGGTTATGAGTGGTAATAAAGTTTTGAGTTCTAATTGGAATCTCGATTCAAATGATCCTAGTTATATTCCTCACATTAAATACGCTCAAATAGCTGATTTGATTTTAGTTGCACCGGCGACGGCTAACGCTATCGCCAAAATGACTATGGGACTTTCTGATGAAATTTTGTTTGATACTATCTTAGCGACCCAGGCTCCTATTTTAGTGGCTCCTGCGATGAATTCTAATATGTGGACTCATCCTACAGTGCGCCGAAACCTAGAAGTGATGATGTCTATGGGTTATGAAATCATCGAGCCCGATTCTGGTGATCTTGCTTGCGGCACTCAAGGCGTGGGACGACTTGCTGAAATCGAGACAATTATTAAGCGAAGTAAAAAGGCTGTGATGAACTCAAAAAAGCCTCAGGGCAAGAGTTTGAACGCTCTTGCTGATATAGAAGAAATAATAAATGATAAGCCTGAAGCTAAGCAAGAAGGTTTTTTTTCAAGAGTATTTAATAAACAATCTAAACCTAAGCAAAACTTCTCAGATATAGTCCATCAGCCCAATTCAAGATTACTTGGTAAAAAAGTTTTAATCACACTGGGAGCTACGCGCGAAAAAATTGATGCTGTTCGTTATATTACTAATCACAGCTCTGGCAAGATGGGATTGGCTCTTGTAAAAGAAGCGCTTAATCGCGGTATGCAAGTAGAGCTCATCACGACTATTCCTGTTAATGAAGAGTGGGTAGATCGAGTTACTTTAGTGCCAGTAGAATCCCATGAAGATATGTTAAACGCTCTCAGGGAGAGGTTTTTGGTGGAGTATAATCCAGATCCAGCTTGGGCATTAATCATGGTGGCGGCTGTCGCTGATTTTAAACCGGTTTATTCTTATGATCAAAAAATCAAGAAAAATCCAAATAATCAAAACCTTGTTTTTGAGCTTGAACAGACTTCTGATATCCTTGCTGAAATCACCAGTCTAAAGCAAGAATCTCAAGTAGCAATAGGCTTTAGCGTCGAAACCGAAAACCCCATAGAAAATGCTCACCGTAAGGTTTATGCTAAGAATCTAGATTTTATTGTAGCTAATTCTCCTTCTGCTTTTGGAGCAGATGAAGCTGAGGTAAGTTTTGTTTTTGCTGAAAAATATCAAGGTCTTATGGATCTTGAGCAGTATTTTGGAAGTATTAGCAAGCAAGTAATTGCCATCAATATTTTTGATAATTTGGAGAAGTTAGCAGCTCAAAAACTGGTATAATCCAGTTATAGTGAGCACTTTTAACTACAATCAGTTTTTTAATCCTTGGTTGCAATCAACCGAGCCTTATCAAGCTGGCAAAACTTTTGAGTATGTCATGCAGGCTTATGGCTTTAGCCGTGATCAAATCTTGAGGTTAGCTGGTAATGAAACTACCATGGGATTTAGCCCGCTTGCTTTACAAGCCGCTCAAGAAGCTCTTGCAAGCTCGAATTTCTACGATGAGCCTCATTCTGAATTTTTGATTAAAGCCCTTGAAGATCATTTTTCTTCTGAAGGATTAGATATTTCTGGATTGGGCATGGTAGTCGGAACCGGCATGGATAGTGTAATTGAACACTGCCTAATTAACTTTACTAATACTAATGATTCTATAGTAAATCTACCACCGACTTTTATTTATTATGACTTTGCGGCACGTAGAAGAGGACTTGAAGTTATTAATGTTAACCGTGAACTGGTTGATAGACAGGGTTTGCTTGGCTTTGAAGTTTCGATGGATAAAATTTTGGGTGCTCTTAAGCCTAATACAAAAATGGTATTTTTATGCTCGCCTAATAATCCAGATGGCTCAATAATTGAACTAGATTTTATTGAACACTTAGCTCAAAAACTGCTTGAAAAAAATATTATATTTTTTGTTGATCATGCCTATATTGAGTTTTGCTCGCGTGCTAATTATGATGCTCGCCAGATTATTCATAAATTTCCTAATATGATTATTGGTTATACTTTTTCAAAAGCCTATGCTCTAGCGGGTTTCAGAGTGGGCTACGGACTAATGCATAAAGAGCTAAAAGATAAATATCTTAGCTTAAATACTCCTTTCCTTTGTTCCAGACCTAGTCTAGCAGCGGCACAAACAGCTCTTAAGGATCAAGCTCACTTGCAAAAAATTCTTGATAACAATAACCGTAACAGACCTTTATTAATGAAGGGTTTGCAAGATCTAGGTTTTAAGGTCTATGAAAGCTATAGTAATTTTGTTTTGACTGAGCATCCTACTAAATCAGCGAATGAGCTTGTAGAGCACTTAATGTCACGAGGGATCATTGTAAGAGCTATAAAAACCGTGAATCCTAAGACTGCGCGCATTACAGTTGGCACGGATTTAGAGCTAGCTAGATTACTAGCTGAGCTTAAGGTTTTTTGTTAAGCGGATTCCGTCTCAAAACTTCGTTTTTTAGCGAATCCTTAAGGTCTGAGCTCTGCTACAATAGTCTATGTTTCAATGTTTTCTTCCAAGAACTTTTTAAGGCTTTTTATCGATCTAACACTTCTGGCAGTGGCTTTTAGCCTGGCGACTGTAATTAGACTAGAAGGTCAGATTATTAGCCCAGCGGATAAATTCATCTGGAATGTTCAGCTTATTAAAATTTTACCTTTTGTTGTTTTGATTGAACTAGCGGTTTTGATTGCGTTTGGGACTTACAGAAAATTTTGGCGCTACGTAAGAATCAATGATATTGTGCATTTAGCGCGCTCTCTTGCTATAGGTAGCATGGTCTTGGTTCTGCCTAGGTTTTTTGGCAAAACTCCTAACGCTAATGATTTGATTGCTATCTCTTATGGGGTTTTAGTTATTAATTTTTTGCTTGCTTTAAGCTTTTTGAGTGCAGTTCGCCTTTTAAGATTTTTCTTACTGGAACAAAAAAAAATAAAACGTCGTTTACGTGAGATTAGTACAGCCCAAAAACATGCTCTTGTCATTGGTGCTGGTGAAGCGGGTTTGGAAGCAATTAAGGCTATTAGCACCCATCCTGAGCTTGGTTTAAAAGTAGTAGCGATCCTTGATGATGATACCAAAAAGCAAGGCATGCTTCTTTATGACGATGTTAAAGTTTGTGGTTATATAAATGATGTTAAATATTGGGTAGACGAGCTTGCTGTAGATCAGATTATTATTGCTATTCCAAGCCTCAAGCTCCAAGAAAAAAAACGTATTAGTCTTTTGTGCACGGAGACAGGAGCTGATGTACGGACTATTCCTGGCGTAGATCAATTAGCTGGCGGAAGAGTAACTGTTGAGCAAATCCGTAAACTCAGTATGGAAGACCTTTTGGGCAGAGATGAAATTGATCTGGGCGGTCAGGATGTCATAGAGTTTTTGAATAACAAAAGAATTTTAGTTACTGGAGCTGGCGGTTCGATTGGTAGAGAGCTTTGCAGGCAGATGTTTTTGAAGTGTAATATTTCTGCGATCGCGCTTGTCGGCAAAGGAGAAAATTCTATTTTTGAAACTTGGCAAGACCTCAATAAAATTATTTCTGAAAATCCAGAAAAATCTGAAATCTTGATCGAAAAAAAGATCTGCGATATTCGCAATTACAACCGTATGTCTAAGATATTTTCTGATTTTAGACCTGAGGTTGTGTTTCATGCCGCCGCTCATAAACATGTTCATCTTATGGAAATCAATCCTTGTGAAGCTTTTGAGAATAATGTTATCGGTACTCGTAACCTTGCTGAGCTTGCTGGTACACATCAGGCTGATGCTTTTGTCTTAATTAGCACTGATAAAGCCGTAAACCCCACCAGTATGATGGGTGCGACAAAAAACCTGGCTGAAAAAGTTACTCTAATGACATCTAGAAAATTCCCAAGTACCAAATACACCGCTGTTAGATTTGGAAACGTGCTTGGAAGTAGAGGTTCAGTTATTAAAGTTTGGGAGCAACAGCTAGCTAACTCTCTTCCGCTTACCATCACCCATAAAGATGCTATTCGTTATTTTATGACCATACCAGAAGCGGCGCAGCTCGTTATCCAAGCGGCTTCCAAAGCGACTAACGGAGAGATTATGCTTCTTGATATGGGCGAGCCAGTAAAAATTTATGACCTAGTTCGTCAATTTATCCAGCTCTCAGGATTCACTCTAGATGAGGTTCCTGTCGAAATGATTGGGCTGAGAGACGGCGAAAAACTTTATGAAGAATTGCTGACCTCTAGTGAGTTTGTTGATCATAAGTTAACGGAAAAAATCTACAAAGCTAAGATCAATTCCAATCTTAAGGACTCCGAATTGACGCAGCTAATTGATGAGTTTACTAATTTAGCCAGCCAAGATCTGGACGAAACTCTTAAATCCCGTCTAAAAAACCTTGCTAATGCTATTTCTAATCAAGTCTAGGAAATAGGGAAAATCGCTTGCAGCTTCATGGCTAAATTCATGTCGCCTTTGATTTTTAGCTTGCCTTGCATGAATGCCATTTGAGAGTTTAGTTTACCGTCTCTAATTGCCATCCAATCTTGGTCAGCAAGAGCTATTTCCACGGATGGCTTATCAACGCCGCCCTTTACTAATTGGCAAGTGCCGCTTTTAATCTTAAAAGCCCAAATCCCGCCTGCCGGACCAGATATATTGAATTGGAAACTAGCGTCTAAGTTAGTTGCCGCGCTAGGGTTAAAATGTTTGTTCATTTCTTCGAACACGTCGCCGATTTGTACCATAATCCCAGTTTACCACCAGAACTTAGATTATTAACAATCCAAAGCTAAAATTAATCTTTTTAGCAGATGTATTTACTTGTATTTTTGGGTATAAAATAATGTTGATGCTTTAAACTTAAGGTAGTTTTAAAAGGACGGAATTAATTTTATGAGACTTAGAGAATACGAAGCAAAAGAACTTTTTAGAGAAGCGGGAATCGCTACGCCTAAAGGGATCGTTATAAAATACGCTGAAGAAATTTTTGGAGTTGAAAATTTCCCTTGCACTTTAAAAACTCAAGTTTTAACTGGTGGGCGCGGAAAAGCTGGTGGAATTAAATTTGCTGATAACGCTGATGATGCTTATCAAAAAGCCCAAGATATTTTTAAATTGCCTATCAAAGGCGATCTTCCTGTTGCTATTCTTGTTGAGCCAAAAGTAGTTATCAAAAAAGAAATTTATACAGCAATCTTAATTGATAGAGCTTATAGAGGTCCTATCATTATGGCTTCTAGTGAAGGTGGCGTTGAGATTGAATCTTCTGAAAATATCCAGATTGTTCCGATTCCTGGTGGTAACTATAATCCTTATCTTGGACGCAAAATGGCTACCAAACTAGGTTTGAGCGGCAAAGATGTAATTAAATACGGCAATATCGTAAACAGACTCTGGGATGTTTATACGAAGTATGATTGCGATTTATGTGAGATTAATCCATTGATTGTTGATGGTGATGATAATTTTGTGGCGCTTGATGGCAAGATCGTTATCAATGAAGATGCTTTAGATAGACAGCCGCGTTTCGATGGTATGCTTGGCGAGCATCTTACTGATCTTGGTGAAAGAGAATTTAGAGGCAAGATGTGCGGACTAAATATAGTCGAGCTTGAAGGTAATATCGGAATTCTCTGTAATGGAGCGGGTTTGACCATGGCTACTATGGATTTGGTTTTTCATCATGGTGGTAAACCTTCCAATTTCTTGGATGTCGGTGGCGGTGCTAGCAAGTCGCATGTCGCTCGAGCACTGGATTTGGTCTCGTCTGATAAAAATGTAAAAGTTCTATTGGTCAATATTTTGGGCGGAATTACTGATTGCGTCGAGGTCGCTAATGCTCTTAAATACTACAAAGAAACCAGACCAGAAGCTAATCTGGTAGTGAGATTGGTCGGTAATAACGAGGAAGCGGCTCAGCAAATCATGAATCAAGCGGGAATACCGATGACTAATGTTCTAGATGAAGCTGTAAAAAAAGCAGTAGCAGTAGCGGCTTAGTTAGGTTATAAAAAAAGGAAAATATTATGTCAGTTCTAATAAACAAAAATACAAAAGTAATAGTGCAAGGTATCACTGGTGGTATGGGACGCACTCATACTGCTCTAATGAAAAAATATGGTACTAATATCGTCGGCGGTGTAACACCCGGAAAAGGTGGTACTGAGCAGGACGGAGTCCCAGTATTTGACTCGGTTTCAGAGGCTGTCGCTAAAACTGGTGCTAATTGTTCTGTGATTTTTGTGCCTCCTTATCTATGTCTAGATGCGGCTCTTGAAGCTATTGATGCTGGCTTGCCTTTAATTTCGGTGATCACCGAAGGTCTACCACCTCAAGACGCGGTAAAACTACATGCCGCAGCTAAGCTAAAAGGCACTCTGGTAAACGGTCCTAACTGTCCTGGAATTATAACTCCTGGCGAATGTTTGATCGGTATTCACCCAGGATCAATTTATATGCCAGGAAGAGTGGGATTGATTTCACGTTCTGGTACTTTGACATACGAAATCGGTCTTGGCTTGAAACAGTCTGGAATAGGCATTTCGACTGCTGTAGGTATTGGCGGAGATCCAATTATCGGAATCGATCAAATTGTTTCACTAGATCTTTTTGAAAAAGATAAAGATACTGACTTGATAATTTTAGTTGGAGAAATCGGTGGTACAGCTGAAGAAGACGCTGCAGACTACATAAAAGCTAATATCAAAAAGCCGGTTATCGGTTATATCGCTGGACGTACTGCTCCTGCTGGTAAGCGTATGGGGCATGCTGGTGCGATTATTTCTGGTAATAAGGGAACTGCAGAATCTAAGACAAAAGCCTTTACTAATGCTGGCGTTAAAGTAGCGATGACACCAAGTGAAATCGTAGAGCTGGTTAAAGCTCATGTCCCTGCTACAGTCTAGGCTAGCCAAACATATGAGAGTCCCAATTTTTGCTTTAGATGATTCCCTAAGTAGTGGCGAATATCCTATCGCTGACCATGTGAATTTGACGGGCTCTCCTATAAAAGATTTGGGTTTTATACCTGTTACAGATTTGTATTCTCATAAATCTGACAGCACCGCTATTCAGGTCGCTTGCATTAAGCACGGCACTGAGCCTAGTGTTCGCGAAGCTAAATATTTAGTGTCGCAGGATATAAAAGCTTATTGTTATGATCTGATTGAGCCCGCTCTATATGCGGCTTGTGCAGGATCGAAGATCTCGGCTTTTGGATATATTCCTAAATTGCCTATTGGTTTTAAAGCGTTTAGTACTTGCGCTGGTCTAAAAGAAACCGGAAAAAATGATTTAGGGATTTTACTCTCGGATTTTCCTTGTATTTGGGCTGCTGCTTTTACAGAAAATAAGGCGCGCGCTTATTGCGTAGAAAAAAACCAAGAATTATTCCTCAGCCAAAAACCGGTCAGGGCGATCATTTGCAACGCTGGTAATGCTAATGCCTGCACAGGCATCCAAGGCGAGCAGTCGGATCTTTCGGTGCGCAAGGCTCTTGCTGCGAAGTTTAATCTAAATGCTGATGAGGTCTTGATGGCAAGCACCGGAAAGATCGGAGTAATTCTTCCTGATGATAAAATTAATAACGCCATTAAAAGTCTTGACACCTCTAAAAACCAGTCTATAAAAGGGTTTGCTGAGTCTATTCTGACGACAGACCTTAGTCTTAAGATTTCTCAAGATACAAATGCTTTGATTTTGGGTTTTACTAAGGGCTCCGGCATGATTGCTCCTAAGATGTCTGTCCCTAAATCAGCTACGATGCTTGGATTTTTGGTTACGGATGTTAGGCTAGCTGGCTTCGAGCATGATGTCTCTAGTATGCAAGCCAAGCTAAGAGAACTGCTTGCCCAGAGCGTTTCAAAAAGTTTTAATGCTATTTCAGTAGACGGAGATACAAGTACTAATGATATGGTTTTGCTTTTGAGTAATATGCAGGGCAAGCTAGTAAGTGTTACAGAGTTTAAATCCGCTCTAGATGAGGTTTGTATGGACCTTGCTGAAAAAATAATTCTTGATGGTGAGGGCACGACTAAAATTATTGATCTAAATATCAGTGGTCTTGCCGATGATGATCTTGCGCGTAAAATAGGGATGGTGATTATAAACTCACCTTTAGTTAAGACTGCTATTCATGGCTGTGACCCCAATTGGGGGCGGATTATAGCCGCGCTAGGTAATGCTGATAATGAGTTTGGTGTAAATCTTGATTTTGATAAATTAACCCTTGATTTACTGGGTGTGCGGGTCTTTGAACATGGCATGCCTACTGCTTTTGATAAAGCTAATCTTACTAGTCTTATGAAGCGCAATAAATTCATAAATCTTCAGCTTGATTTAGCTCAATCAGCTGATTCCAAGCCAGTTAGAGTCCTAGGTTCGGATTTGAGCTATGAATATGTGCGAATTAACGCTGAGTATTTTACCTAATCGATTTATATATTTAAGTTTAATTGAGACTTGGGATCCAAACTTTTAGGGAGATCTTCATCTGAATTTTTATTGGGATTAGTTTTTTGTTCGGGGTCGGTGGTTATATTATTGAGTGTTAATCCACATCCCGCAGATAACAATAGCGCACCTATAATGCCAAAAAATTTTTTTATGGATCTATTCTTTTTGGAGTTAATATAAAGTGGAGTGTAATCGATCCCCTCGTGATATTTTAGATCAAGATTTTTAGCTAGAATTAATAAGCCACCAATTACTTTCCCGCTTGAATTGACTGCATACTCAGTATTTTCTTGTTTCAGATTAGATGTTTCATTTTGACCCCAGTCTACTAAGCTTTCCAGAATTGACCCTCTTGGTGTTAGTGCTTCACCAAACAGTGATAAAGCGGCAGGTATAGCTAGTCTTGGGTTTTTAAAAGCTAAGCGCCGTAAAAACCAATCTTTTCCAGCATCTAATAAACCCACACCTTCCCTAGGATCTTGAGTTTTATAGGCTTCTGATAAGCTATAAAAAGCATTGGTCCCAGTTAGAAAAAAATCAAAATTATTCAACAGGTTCTTTTTATCACCGCAAAAATACCTAAAGCTATCAAAATTATTTTTAGCGAGATTTGATAATTTACCAAATTGAGCGACTCCTAGGTTTTTTGCCGTTTGTAGACTCTTTTGGGCTACTGGAATAACTCGGGCTAAAGATTGCAAGCTTGCTTTTGCCAAGGGTAGAAGTTTTAATAGATTATTTAACACCCTCTTTTAAATCGCTCCTTACCCATACAAAGCATTATTTAAGGTCTTTTTGACTTGAAAGGTTCTAAGTCGCACCAAAGCTCACTTGCTCGAAGCAAGTGTTTTACATGGTAAGTATTTTACCTAAAAAATGGTGCCGTTGATCGGAGTCGAACCGATACTCCCGCAGAGGGAAACAGATTTTGAGTCTATCGCGTCTGCCAATTCCGCCACAACGGCGCGCCCGATGAAAGCGTGGAATTAAACTTTCATCGCAGCTGCTACTTCAGCAGCATAATCTTCTTGCTTTTTCTCGATACCTTCACCAAGATTTAAGCGAATAAAAGCCTCTACCGATGCAGTTCCTAGGTAAGCAGAAACTTTTTGGTTTTGATCTTTTATAAAAGCTTGCTCAAGCAAAACTTTTGTTGCGAGTAATTTATCTACTCTGCCGCCGACGATTTTGTCGATAATTTCAGCAGGCTTGCCAGCTAAATCATCTTTTTTGCTTTCGATTTCTTTTTCTTTTGCGATGATATCAGCAGGGATCTCAGTTTTGTTAATGTATTCAGGAGCTGGATTTACAGCGGCAATATGCATAGCCAAATCCGCCGCGTGAGACTCATTGGCGCCGTTGTTTAGAGCTACGATAACACCGATTTTCGAGCCTACTGGGTGGACATAATTACCAATAGTACCAGTGGTCTCAAGGTATCCTACTCTTCTGACATCGATTTTTTCACCGATAGTAGCAGTAAGCTCAAGAGCCGCTTCCTCTACGGTTTTGCCGCTAGCTAGCTTAGCTTTTTTTAGAGCTTCGATAGTGGTAGTTTTACCGGTGAGAGCCGCAGTAGCAACGTCTTTTACGAATTGTTGGAATTGTTCGTTTTTGGCAACGAAGTCAGTTTGGGAGTTAATCTCAACGATAGCAGCGGATTTTCTATCAGCAGAAATCGCTGAGCCCAAAAGCCCTTCAGCAGCTATATTGCCAGCTTTTTTGGCAGCTGATGCGATACCTTTTTGGCGAAGGAAGTTAATAGCTTCTTCCATATTGCCTTCTGTTTGTTGGAGTGCTTTTTTGCAGTCCATCATACCGGCACCGGTCATTTCTCTTAATTTTGCTACGTCTTGTGCTGTGAAACTCATATATTGTCCTTTTTTATTAAACTTGATTAACGCTTTTTGTTTGAAGCATTTTGACCTTCAATAATCGCATCTGTGAAATACTTAGCGATAATCGCAATAGATCTCATAGAATCGTTATTAGCAGGAATTACAAAATCGCTCTTAGTTGGATCACAGTCAGTGTCGCTGATTGTGATGATAGTCGCGTTTACTTTTTTACCTTCTGTAACAGCGATAGCGTCTTTGTTTTGGTCAAAAATCACCAAAACTTCTGGACGACCGCGCATTTTTTTAAGACCACCAAGAGATTTATTAAGCTTAGTGATTTGTCTATTTAATCTTGCAATTTCTTTTTTACCAAGATTACTAAAAGCACCTGTTTCTTTTGCGCCTTCTAGCTCTCTGAGCTTGTTTAATCTTGATCTGATAGTATCAAAATTAGTTATCAAACCACCTAACCATCTCTGGTTAATAAAAAATACATTAGCTCTTTCAGCTTCTTGCTTGACGATGCTAGATGTTTGTTTTGAGGTGCCTACGTATAAAATATTACGGTTTAAGCGACCTTGCTTCTTAAGGAATTCAGCGGTGTTCATCATGTTTTCAACCGTCTTAGCAAGATTGATAACGTGAACTCCGTTAACTGAATCGTAGATGTATTCTTTCATCTTAGGATTCCAGTCTTTAGTAGGGTGACCAAAATGCACACCAGCGTCTACAAGCTGTCTGAGTATAACTTTACCTTCCGCTACTTTAGCAAGAAGAATGTCTTCTTGATTTTGTTTTTCTGCATTTTTTGAATCTGTTGCTGTTGTCATTTTGTTTCCTTTTTTGGCCGGCGCTTAGAATACTTTCTTAGTGCAAAACCACACGATTTTACATTGGCAATCTAAGGCGCGTAACACTGTATTTTAGCAATATTGCCACTATCAGCTCATATACCCATATGCTTTTTTTAATATTTGGGTTTAATATAGATCATAGAGATTTCAACTTGGCATTTAAATTTAGGCTAGAAAAAGTATTAACACTAAGGAGAGAGGCGGTAGAAGCCGCTCAGATGGCTGTTTTAGCGGCTGAAGCTGCCCTTAAAAAGGCTCAAGAGCGAGTTGTGGTGCTGACTCAAGAAATAAGAGAGCGTAACGAAGATCTAATAAAAAATAATTATGATATGGCTCAAGAGCACCTAAGGACTATAAAACATCTTAATGAAAAACTAGATCAAGCCAAAAAAGATCTAATAGCTAGAGAACAAGAGCTTGAGCAAGCACGCTTGGATCTAATTGAAGCCCAGCAAAAGCTTGAAGCTATGGAAAAACTTAAAGAAAAACGAGCCGAGGAATATTATCTCGAACAGAATCGTTTAGATCAAAAGCAGACTGATGAGAAGGCTACCCTAAAATTCAGCACCGATAAGCGAAAAGAAGCCCAAGAGCTAGCAGATTTTGGTGAAGATGATGATTTTGAGTAGATTTTTTATGCGGCGAATCCTTAACTTTGCTTTAACCTCCCTTTGTTAGTTATAGCTCATGCAGAAAACATTTACTCCCACCCCAAACCAAAATACCAGCAATATTAACCTATTAAATAACAATGGCCTTATGGCGCGGCCCGCTACCAATAAAGCTGTAACAGGTAATAGCTTTGCTAGCGAGCTAGCAGCTTTGCAGGCTAACGCCAGTGAGGATAAAACAGTTAGTCCGCAAGACTTGATTCAAGAAGAACAATTAGTTGACCCAAACACTTTTAAGCCGATTTCTCATACTCGCCAAAAAAATACTCTTGGCATTATGGAAGCTAGCAGCGAAGAGATTTCCGAAAAGCTCAAAATGAAATTAAAAGAGATGAGAGATAAAGAAGAATTTGTTGAGCAAGCTAAGCATAATAATTTTGAAGAAAGCAATAGACTAGCTGAGGAGATCGCAGATAAATATTCTAAGTCTGAAACTACCATGGCTGCTGCCGCTCAGGAAAATAATAAGGTGCTTACTGAAGCTTACCGCGAAGGTAATGTCGCTCAAGAGCAAACTGCGCATAATGATTCTAATGATAGAAAAAAACAACTTGCTAAGTGGGAAGAATTAGCTCCGAGAATTATTGAAGATCCTAAAAATAGAGCGGTTAGAATTGATATCCCAGGTTTAAATGATGTCGAAACTTTAATTGTCAGAATGAAGCAGGATTCAGTCCACGTGCAGATTGTGGGTGATAAATCTACAATGGAAAGACTGCAATCTAGTGAAAGTGAGCTATCCAGAAAACTACGCGATCATAATGTAAAACTCGCTAGTTTACAGGCTTTTGATTCTGCCAGTGTTAATCAGGGAGCGAAAAAATAGATGAATAAAATCCAGAACATGTCTCATAACGCTACTCTCAATTCAGTAGAATTGATTGATACGATATCTAACAATATTTTTGGTTCTACCATGAACGGACATAGAGCCAAGAGATATGCTTTTTCGGATTTTATGAATGGCGGCGAGATTCGTGAAACAGGTTATAGCTGGGCTCAAGGTAAGCAAGAGCCAAGAGTCGGCGAATGGACTAAGCTCATGATTAAAGGGAGAGGTTTTTTTACTGTAAAAAATCCAAAAAATCAAGAAAATATTTATACCAGGCTCGGAGATTTTCACTTAGACGCTGAAGGTAATTTAGTGACTCTTGAGGGCTTTAGAGTGCAGGGAGTGCCTCTTGCTGGCTCAGTGACTCGCTTACGCTCTAATCCAGCAGATGTAAATGTCTATGATACTTTTAATCCACATTCCGCTGATCCTTATAACAACCCACACACCAATAATAAACAGTTTATGAATCCTCCAGGGCAAGCTTTAGCTCCAACTCAGGATATAAATCTCGGGCTTGATCGCCGCAATGGTAGATATCTAGGGAGTTTTGATGAAGTAAGAATTGGTGAGGACGGAGTGGTATATGGACGCGACGGTAATAATATGGTGTCTTTGTATAAAATCACTGTAGTTGATTTTAATAATCTTAATGGTCTTAAAGATGTTAAAGATGGAATTTTCTTCAAGGCGACAGATCTTAGTGGTTTGCCTAGTATGACAGTCAGTGACAGTATTGTAATTCCGGAAGCTTTAGAAAAAAGCAATACCTGGATGAAAGTAGAAGCTCATAATCTAACCGACGCGCAGAGATATTTTCAGGCGGCATCGCAGGTACACAAGCTAGCAGATAAAATTAGCGGAACAGCAATAGAGATGATTCAGTAAATTGAGTTATTTTGTTTGTGCTAAAATTTTAAGCGATGGCCAAAATCGCTCTTTCAATTCGCACTAATTCAGGATCTATAATTAAAGATTCTCATACTGGCACTGAGATTGATCTTCAGAGCACTATTCCTTGGGCGAGTTTAGCGGATAAGGTTTTTCAGATTACTTTTAAACCCTATTTTATGAATCAGGAAGTGGTTTTGAGCTTCTGTGAACCTGATGAAATTCAGCAGTTAAATTCTCTTTACCGCAATATTAATCAAGTGACAGATGTACTTTCGTTTAATGCAATTGGCAATACTTCTGTTGATTTATTTAAGTTTGAGGACTTGGTAGATAAGCCAGATCTTGATCCTGAGGATGCCGCTCTTGGTGATGTGATTATTTGTATCCAAAAAGCTCAACTGCAGGCTAAGGAGCAAAACAAGGCTCTAAAAGATGAACTAGCTATGTTATTTGTCCATGGTCTATTGCACTTACTAGGCTACGATCATGAGACTCGCGACGAAGCCTTGGAGATGTTTAAGCTTCAAGAATTGGTTCTAAATCATAAGTTCGAAGTCCGTGAAAGTCAATTTGATGCTAGTTTTTAAGTAGAGATGAAGTTTTACAATAACTTAACTAGAGAGTTAGAAGAGTTTAAGCCAATAAATCCCGATAGGGTTTTTGTTTATAGTTGCGGTCCTACTGTCTATGATGTTTCGCATATTGGTCATGCTCGCAGTTGTTTAGTGTGGGATATTTTATACCGTTATCTAAAATTTAAAAAATTCAATATTAAATGGATTAGAAATATTACTAATATCGATGATAAGATCGTGGCGCGAGCTAAACAGTTAGGAATCAGTGCTGATAAGCTTTCTAGGATTTATACTTTTGAATTTTGGCAGGATTTGGCGCGCTTAAATATCTCTTGGCCTGATTATGAGCCGCGTGCGACAGATTATTTAAATCAAATGTTTGAATTTATTCAAGATTTATTAGATCAAGGTTCTGCATACGCTATAGATGGGGATGTCTATTTTAGAGTTACCAAGCATAAAAATTACGGTCAGCTAAAGGGTTTGACCCTAGATCAACTCCAGGAAGGTCTTTCGCGGATTGATTCTAACTCCAAAAAAGAATCTCAGTTAGATTTCGCGCTTTGGAAAAATTTCCCTAATGAGCCGGAGTTTAGTTTTAGCTCGCCGTGGGGCTCTGGCAGACCGGGCTGGCACTTAGAATGTAGTACTATGATCAAATCTATCTTGGAAGAAAATTCTGCTGGTGAGACTCTTGATATTCATGCTGGCGGAGATGATCTGATTCATCCGCATCACGAAAACGAGTGCGCTCAGTCTGAAACCCTTTCAGGCAAGCCTTTAGCCAAGTATTGGATGCATAATGGCATGGTTATGGTTAATGGCTCCAAAATGTCTAAGTCTGAAGGCAATTTTTTTACGATAAGAGAACTTCTAGATATTTATAACCCTAATACTATAAGATATTTTTGTTTGGGTACCCACTACAAAAAACAAATCAACTTCAGTCATGAGGCTCTAAAATCAGCTGAGCAAGGCTTCCAGAAGCTCATTGCCAGCCTCCAATCAGAGCTAGATCTTTTGAAGCCAACTAGTCGTGAGCTACTGCATGAGCGCATCCCAACTGGTGAGCTAGATTTAGCCTTGGTCGATGAGTTTATAAAAGTCATGGATAATGACCTGGGAACTGCTCAAGCATTGGCTTTGATATTTGAAAACAAAAGTAGTGACAAGTATAAGACCATAATTTATTTACTTAGTATTTTAGGTTTTGACTTAGGTCAGGAGCCTAAATCCGCTCAGGGCGCAGATCAGGCTCTTGGTGAGGTTATGAATTTGGTCTTGGATATGAGAGCTAAGGCTCGCTTGAACAAAGACTTTCAGACTAGTGATTTGATTAGAGATGGCTTAAATAAAGCGGGCATTATGATCAAGGACTACCGTGATAAGCCAAGTGATTGGCAGTATACATAATTAGAAGGAGGATCTTGTGAAAGCTCTTAAAATAGCCCATCTTTATGCTGACCTTCTTAATCTATATGGTGATAGAGGTAATGTGCTTACTCTGGTTAAGCGTCTTGAATGGCGTTCAATCCCGGTCATAGTCGAGGAGATAGGGCTTGGGGAGTTTCAAAAAAAGTTTTTTGATTATGACCTTTTTTTTATTGGTGGCGGACAAGATCAACAACAACAAGATGTAGCTGAGGATTTATTAAAGCGCGCAAATGAGCTAGATGATTGTGTTTCAGCTGGTAAACCTGTCTTGGCTGTTTGTGGAGGTTATCAATTACTTGGCAAAAGCTATCAGACTTCTGAGGGTTTAGATATACCGGGTCTGGGAATCTTAGATATTATTACCCGTGCAAAACCTCAAGAACAGGGTAAGAAGCAAGATCGCTTGATTGGAAATGTCTGCGCGGATCTGCTTATAGACCTTAATGTAAAGTCTGTTTTAAATACTGTGGTGGGCTTTGAGAATCACTCTGGGCGCACTTATATTATCTCTGATAGAACAAGTCCGCTAGCTTCTGTAAGAACCGGATTTGGTAATAACGGCGAAGATGGTTTTGAGGGAGCGGTTTACAAAAATATTTTTGGTACTTATTTACACGGTAGCCTTCTTCCTAAAAATCCACATTTGGCTGATGAATTATTGTTTAGGGCTCTAAAAACCAGTAAGCATCCTTATCTTGAGGAGCACGGCACTCTTCTTGACTTAAATGATAAACTTGAAATAAAGGCACATCAGCAGGCAAGCAAGCTCTAGATGCAAGTTCTAAAAACTAAATCTAATAAACTATTTACTGAAAAAGATTATATCCCTCTTGAGCTTGCTGGCGACATAAAAGAACTTGAGCTTTCTGATGAAGCTTGTGCTTATAAAATCGAGCATCAAGATTTTGTAGCTCAAGTACCTGGCTCAATGGCACTTGGGGACTTGGATAGAGACCTTCTGGAGTTTGGGCTTTACTCTAGGATTTGGGCTCCACCCAGTTATTCAATATCTCGGATTTTAGCTGAAAATTGGGGTAATGATCTTTATAAGCAAGTTTTAGGATTAGAGCTGATGGATATAAACGGTATAGAGACTAAGACTGGAGGCAAGGTTATAAAAAATGTATCAGGCTATGATCTTTCAAAAATTTATTTGGGCTCTCGAAATGCTCTTGCCTTAATTAGGCACACTTGCTTGAAGATAGAAAAAAAACCTGAATTTCAAGTAGAAATAATTATTCAATTTGATGTCGATGATGTTCTGAAACTTATTAACCAACAAAGTCTAAGTGAGCTTTATGAAATTAGCACCTCTAATTTTGATGAGACACTTGAGATGTCGATATTAAGCAAAAAACTAAAAGAAGATTTGTTTAATATCGAACTACGTCTGAGACTTTCTGCTAGTGAAGCTTTGCTTGATCTGAGAGCCAAAAAGCTTCTTTTTAAACTGCAAGCTTTTTTTAAAAATAAAAACATAGAAATTGATTTTCATGATCGTCTGGATTTTAAAAAACTACCCTTCCAAAAAAAATATCCTGGTGATGATCTTAGAATAGAGTTTTTTACTAGCCTTGCTAATTTAGCTAATATTTATAAAAAGCTTCTAAGGGCTTTTGGAGAAAATATCGTCGTCTATCCGAAGTATTCTAGGATTGATTTTTATGCTGGCGCTCTGGGCTTAGAAGATTTAGCAGGACAAATCAATAATATCTTAGCGACAGATGGGCTTGGACCTGTCTATTTAAGAGTGTTTCCGGTTAATGCCTTAAATTTAGAATTAGAAAAAAAACTCTGTATCCCCATTAATAGATTTGAAGATGAAATGATAAAAAAACTTAAGTTTAGCTATGATCCTTATGATCTGCTGAATCCAGGTGTTTTTTTAGGAGCTAGTAAGCATGCTTGATGCCGAGCATATTTTTAAGGATGCTAGTTATTATTCTGAGCAATTAGAAGATCAGCTAAAAGCCTGTATCCATTGTGGGATGTGTCTTCCAGCTTGCCCAACTTATAAAGTCACTGGAAATGAGGGGCAATCTCCTCGTGGAAGGCTTTATTTGATTAATAACTTCATAAATCAAGAGCCTCAAGATCAATCTCTTGGCAAAAAATCTCTTGAATATCTTGATAACTGCTTGAGCTGTTACGCTTGTGAAACTGTGTGTCCGTCTGATGTTGAGTATGGATCAATTCTGGATTATGCTAGGCATACCCTTCATAAAACTAATTATAATAAAGGCTTCTGGGGCTTTATTCGTAAGCTTGCTTTTAGCATGGTTTTGCCCAATAGAAAAATTTTAAATCTGTTTAGATCTTGCTATGAGAAGTTTTCTTTTTTGGTTCCGCTTAAGACCAAACCCACTCTAGCTAAGCCTTATAGATCGATAGAAACAGGTGTGATTTATAAATCAGAAGAAATATTTTTTGATATTAAAGAAGATGAGCGTACTGTTATAATGCCCTTGGGTTGCTTGATGGATACTTTTTTTAATGAGGTCCATCACGATACTATTTATGTGCTTAATCGCTTTGGGTATCATGTGCTTGTACCAGAGCTTGGCTGTTGTGGAGCGCTTGCTAGTCATAGCGGCGAAGCTGGAATCGGTCAAGCTCAGCTAAATCAGTTTATGGTAAAACTCGCTAGCTACGGATATCCTGTGGTTATGAACTCTGCTGGTTGCGGAGCTTTTCTAAAAGAAAATGTTCTTGATCTAAAAATTCTTGATTTAGTAGAAGCTCTCAACACAGCTCCAAAAGACCCTATCTCTAAATCAGTTTTTGTAGAAGAAACTAATCAAGAATTTCCTGAACAGTTTATTACCTATCATCCAGCTTGCCATCTGAATCATCGTCAGGGATTGGCTTATGATTATCTTGCCTGGCTTGAAAAAATTCCTAATCTTAATATCGCTAAGCTGGTGGATGCTGATATGTGCTGTGGATCAGCAGGCATTTATAACCTAATTAAGCCCCAAATGGCAGAAAAAATTGGCAAGCTAAAGGCTCAAAATATCCAAGCGACTTCTGCTCATATCGTAGCTACCGCTAATCCTGGTTGTATGTCTCAGATACAATCTTCTCTAGGAAAGGATTACAAGGTTTTGCACCCGGTTAGTATTCTTGCGGAGTATTTAAGGATCCACTAAAAAATGCGTCCTCGGCGATTTTTAGGCGAATCATTAAAAATTCACTAGACAACAAGATTTCAGTTGGTGTATGCTCATTTAGTTTTGGGCTTGATTATCTTGTTTTTGTGGAAGCGGTAAGTGCGGCCCTTTAAAAGCATCAGCCACTTTGGAAATATTGCCAGCGCCCACAATAAATAAGTAATCCGCGCCAGTTAGATTCTCGTCGATAGATTGTTTGTAGGCTTTTGCCATATCGCTGAGATTCCCTTGGGAAGTGGTTTCGAGGTTTTCTGCTGTTAGGAATTTTACATTAGGTAGGTTAATTTCTTCTACCATGCGCTTGCAGGTTATGCCTGGAATGTGCTTGCTACGCGCCACATAGACTTCCGCTAATAAGCATAGATGCTGGGGCGGGAATTGCTTAAGCACTTCTACAAATTCATTCCAAAACTGCTGGGTGCGCTCAGGATGATGTGGCTGATACACAAACACCATTCTTTTAGGATTCAATGATAGAGCGCCTTCCAGAAAGGCTTTTAGCTCGGTGGGGTGATGTGCGTAATCATCATAAACTTTTATTGAGCCATTGTAACTATCGTTTATAAGCTCAAATCTTCGCTTGATTCCGCTAAAACTATTCAGAGCTTTTAGAGCATCCTGGGAATTACAGCCCAATGCCTGAGCCGCTTTTAGGCAACCAAGAGCATTTAGCTTATTGTAGTTACCGGGAATTTTTAGCTGAAAATCATATTGTTGAAGCTCATCACCTGAATAGCAAATTATATTAGTTCTGCTCAAATTAGCTTGCTGATAGGCTTTTAGCAGAGGATCATCAATATTTATTACGCAAATCTCAGCTGAGTCCAAGAATTTATAAAAACAGTTTTTGATCTCTTCGATCCCGCCAGGGTAATTTTCGAGGTGGTCAGGCTCGATACACGTGACCAAAGCCAGATAGGGAGTGGTTCTGGTAAAACTTTTATCAGATTCATCGCCCTCCAGTACAAAAAACTCACCGGCTCCAGCTTTGCCATTGGTATTATAATTGCTCAAAATTCCACCCACAGCAAAACACGGATCTAGACCACATTCCACCAAGATGTGCGCCAAAATAGCTGAGCAAGTGGTTTTACCGTGAGTACCTGATACCACCACTTGTTTATAGGGCGCGCTGAGGTAATTGAGCATTTCACTGCGATGCCAAATCTCGACTCTGCGCTTGAGTAGTTCCTCGAATTCCGGATCAGAACTACTAATAGCTGTACTGCGCACCACCAAATCTATATCCTGATCAAGCGGGTCGTTTACCTTGTAGGCTAAATCGCTTTTGGAAATTTTAAGCTCGGGGTTTTGGATGCCGAGTTTTTTTTGCTGTTCTAAAATTTTGATTAGTGCAGTCATCCCAATGCCTTCTGCGCCTAAAAAACGAATATGCTTATATTGAATTTTTGTGGGATTCATAATCTTATTTTTTCATTATAGCGCCCGGCTTGTCATCAACAACAAGATTATGACCTTCTAGGGGTGCTATATTAAGTTTAGTGACGAGTCAAAAGAAAAATCAAGTGGTTATTGTCGCTGGTGCTAATGGTTCTGGGAAAACCACTTTTGCTAAAAAATTTCTCGATGTAACTAAGTATGAGTTTTTGAATGCTGATGAGATAGCAAAAGAAATTAATCCTTTAGACCCCTCAAAAGCTCGTATTGAAGCTGGAAGAAAAGTTATCTCTCTGATTGATTTTTATATCAAAGCAAAAAAGAATTTTGTTATTGAATCTACCTTGGCAGGCTCTTTTTTGGAAAAACATATTGCAAATCTCAAAAAAAATAATTATGAAGTTAATTTGACTTATATATTTCTTGGCTCTGAAACTCTTTGTATAAATAGAATCAAATCTCGAGTAAGACAAGGCGGTCATGATGTTCCCGAGGAGGATGTGATCAGAAGATTTAAAAGAGGACTATTAAAGTTTTGGGATTTATATCGTCTGCAAGTAGATCTGTACTCAATTTATTTTAACAACGAGTTTTATGATTTTAAGCAAGTTGCTCAGGGTAAAAATGATAATGTTGAAATTCTTTTACAACCACTTTTTGATGATTTTATACAAATAATTGAGGATACAAAAAATGGATAATCAAGACTTCAAAGCTGTAGATTCTTTTGATGATATTGAAATTTACAAAAGAAGCGCTTTTATGAACAAAATCGCAGCTTCAGCCATGCAAGAAGAAAAAGAAAAAAATTGCAGACTTGGAATTCCCTCGGCATTTATGCAAAATGGAAAAATTTATTTTTATTTACCCGACGGAACCATTACAGATAAGGAACCCTGGGATGATTTCCCTATTAAAGAAAATTAGGAACCCCGCTTCAAAGATTAAGTAAGCTCCAAAATTTATTAAGCGAAGCTTGAATGGTTATTTTTTAAAAAATTTGGGTATAACAGTAGTTTAAGCTTTTTTAGCGTTAAGCTTGGCCACAAGTCTAGATTTTAGTCTAGCGCCAGCATTTGCGTGAATAATTTTTCTTTTGATAGCTTTATCGATCTTGCTGAATGCCTCTGGAAGATTGCTAAGTGCTGTTTCGATATCACCGCCAAGTGCTAAATCTCTAACGGTTCTGATGGCCGTACGCATAGATGCTTTTTGAGAATAATTGCGTAATTTGTTACGCTCGCTGGTTTTAACTCTTTTCTTCGCTGATTTAATATTTGGCATAGCAAGTTATAATAACATATATCATGCCTGGAAAACCTATTTGTATTTTTGAACCTGGACAATATGATCTCATAAGAGAGGCAGGTAGGCTTGCCGGCGAGGTTTTGCACCTTTGCGGGGACATGATTAAGCCTGGAATCACGCCGCTGGAGCTTGATGATTTTGCTGAGACTTGGATCCGCCAGCAGGGCCATATCCCCACCTTTAAAGGGTATTACGGGTTTCCTGGGACGCTGTGTATTTCGGTAAATGAAGAAGTGGTGCATGGAATTCCTGGCTCGCGCCCCCTAAAATCCGGTGATGTAGTTAGTATCGATGTCGGTGTGAGCATAAAAGAAAGCTTCAAAAACCGCGATTTTTTTTATGTGGGTGATAACGCTTTTACTTTTCCGGTCGGAGAAATTAGTCCAAAAGTAGCAAGGCTCCTCCAGCACACTAACCAAGGGCTCTGGGCGGGCATAGACGCCGTAAAACCTGGCAATATGATAAGTGATATCGCTTCGGCCGTAGAAAGCCTCGCTAAAAGCCACCGATACGGCAATGTAGAAGAATTCGGCGGGCACGGGGTGGGTCCTGACTATCACTGCGAGCCGTTTATTCCGAATTTTACTGAATTTTACCGCGATTATCCAGATACCCAAATCCAAGTGGGCATGGTGCTTGCTATTGAGCCGATGTTTAATATCGGAAGCTCGCATATTGTCAAGCACAAAGACGGCTGGACTATTTCTACAGCGGATCGCAAGCCCTCAGCGCATTTTGAGCATGAGGTGCTGGTGACCGATTCAGGCATTGAGGTGATTACTGATGTGCGAAAAACACGTGGTTGGGCTCCTGGGGTTTAGGACTCAGGTGCTAAACTAGTAAAAGTTTTTCTCACGTTTAGATTAAGGTCTAAAGGCAGATCAAGATCATATTGGAATATGCTTTTTATCTGCCAAGAAGCAGTTCCATCAGGATTAGGTGAATCTTTATATTTTTCAACTAAAAAAGCTCTAACTTGTTTTTCCAATTCATCCAATAGCCCTGCTAAAACTTTCTGTCTCTGTTGCAGACCATCTAAGTTTAAAGTTTCAAATCCAGGAAGAGTCTTAAGATCTTTTAATGCCTTTGTGAAAGAATCATCTAAGGTAAAACCTTCGCCAATTTCAGTAAGCTTGTTAGGGACATTTATTAACTTAGTTTGTATTGTGCTTAGGTATTTTCTATATAGGTCTATCTTCTCACCTTGTGCTCGTGCTGCATCAGCAGCTTCTTGTGTATCCCTTTCTGCTTGAGCTTGTTGTGCAGCCTCTCTCCGACCTTTTTCTTTTCTTTCGTGGATTGCTGGTAAGCCAGAGTTTTCATACCCCCGTTGAAATAATCTATATACGCGACTGTCTCGTCTTGTTTGTCTTGCTTTTTCTTGCAGCTCTTTAGCTTGAGCATGATCACCTTTAGTTTTTGCTGCATTAATGCTATCTCTTAATTTTCTTCTATCTCCTGCTGTTCCTGCTGGTTTTATTGCCATGTTACTTTCACTCCCTTTGTTTGAGATAAAAGTATCAATAAATTAACTGTTTTGTCAAGCTTTTCTCAAAAAATTTTTTTGTGGTATCATTCCTATTGATTGGCTAAAGAAATCATAGAAATGGAAGGTGTTATTACTGAAACTTTGCAAGGCGCGAAGTTTAAAGTACGTCTTGATAATGATCACGAGGTAATAGCGAACATCTCCGGTAAAATTCGCAAGCATTATATTAAAATACTGCCTGGTGATAGGGTAAAAGTGGAACTCACTCCTTATGACCTTAATGTCGGTAGAATTACTTTTAGGGTTAGTATGAGACGTGGGTTTGAAGAACCTACTGAAGAAGCCGTTTAGATTTGTCTTAAAATCGCCCCATAGCATCGTTATGCTCGCTGAGAGACACAGTAGTTTACTTGGTCGTAAATGAGGATGTCTCTCAACAAAACCACACCCTAAAATATCATTAAGATTTAATCATTAAAGCCTGCATACATGTTAAGATTTTGCCCCTGAAGCAGGTAATTATCTGCTTTTTTCAAAAAAGGCGTAATACATGAAGGTTAGATCATCGGTAAAAAAAATTTGCAATAATTGTAAGGTCATAAAAAGACATGGCCGAGTAATGGTGATTTGCGAAAACCCTAAACACAAACAAAGACAAGGATAATTTAAATAATATGGCAAGGATAGCAGGTGTAGATTTACCAAATAAAAGAGTAGTTATAGCTCTTACTTATATTTATGGTATCGGCAAGAGTACTTCTCAAGAGATACTCGCAAAAGCTGGTGTTGATGAGAGTATTAGAGCTCATAAGCTTACAGAAGAAGAGCTCGGAAGAATTAGAGATGTTATTAAGAGTCTAAAAGTCGAGGGTGATCTTCGCCGTGAAGTAGGTCTTAACATGAAGCGCTTGATAGAAATCAATTGCTATCGTGGTACTAGACATCGTAGAGGTCTGCCAGCACGTGGTCAAAGAACTCGTACTAACGCAAGAACTCGCCGTGGTGGTAAGCGTATCGCTATCGCTGGTAAGAAAAAGGCTCCTAAAGGATAATAAATAATAGGTAAAATTTTATGAACGAAACAGCAACAAAAGCAAAAGCAAAAACCAAAGGTAAGAAAAAGACCAAAAAAAACGTAGTTAACGGTATCGCTCATATCAGTTCTACTTTTAATAACACAGTGATCACTATTACTGATGCCGCTGGTAACGCTATATCGGCAGGATCATCTGGAATGGCGGGTTTCAAAGGCTCCAAGAAAAGCACTCCTTTTGCCGCTCAGATAGCTTCTGAAATGGCCGCTAAAAAAGCGATCGAAAGATGCGGGCTTCAAAAAGTAGAAGTAAGAGTTAGTGGACCTGGCGCAGGTAGAGAGACTGCGACTCGTGCCCTTCAGTTAGCTGGTCTTCAAATCACCGCTATCGCTGATGTGACTCCGCTTCCACACAATGGTTGCCGTCCTAGCAAGCCAAGAAGAGTTTAAAAATTTACTAACCCGGGAGAAAAAACACTAATGAATATTGAATTAAAAATTGCAGTCGAGGAACATCCAGAAACAGATGGTACTATGCGCGGACGTGTAGTGCTCCAGCCGCTTTACAGAGGTTTTGGACATACTGTTGGTAATACTCTTAGAAGAGTTTTGCTTGGTAGAATCAAGGGCTCAGCTGTAACTCATGTACGTATCGAAGGTGCTAACCACGAGTTTACTACTCTTGATAGTGTATCTGAAGATGTTTTGCAAATTATTCTTAACCTTAAATTACTTGTAGTAAAAATGCATACCGAAGATTCCAGAACCCTTACGCTGAGAGTAAATCAGCCTGGTATCGTAACAGCGGCTTCTATCGAGTGTCCTAGCGATGTCGAGATTATTAATAAGGATCTTGAAATTGCTAACCTCTCTCCAGGAGCTAAACTAAACATGGAGATCATGGTATCGAAGGGTTACGGTTATGTTCCTTCTGAAGAGCACGAAAAAGAAACTGCTGTGGATGTTATCCCTGTAGACTCTTTGTTTATGCCTATTCGTAATGTTTCTTATTCAGTAGAGCCTATCAGTATGACTGGTGAGACTGCTAAATATGACAAGCTTATATTAGATTTATGGTCTGATGGATCTATCTCTATCAATGAAGCTGTTGGTAGCGCAGCGGCTCAAGTAGTAGAGCTTATGAATCCGATGATCAATTACACTGGTCAAAAAGTCGGTGTAATTAAGACTGTTGATGATGCAGCTGACTCTAAGCAAGAATCACAAGACACTACTTTTAACGTTAGTGTAGAAGAGCTTGAGCTTTCTGTAAGATCATATAACTGTCTAAAACGCGCTAATATAAACACTTTGCACGATTTGCTTCAGTTAAGTGATATCGATTTAATGAATATCAAAAACTTCGGTAAAAAATCAGCAGAAGAAGTTCTTGATAAACTCGAAACCATGGGCTTTTCGCTTAGAGGTAGAGACAGAGGCGTTTACTTGACTGGATTAGCAGTAGACTAAAATTTAAAGGTAAAGAATTATGAGACACGGTAGACAAAGAAGAAAGATGAATAGACCAGCAGATCAGCGCAAAGCCGCTCTGCGAGCACTAGCTACAAACTTACTTCGTGAAAAACAAATCGACACTACTCTTGCAAACGCAAAAGCAGTCGTTCCAGAAATCGAAAGATTAGTAGGATTGGCTCGCAGAGGTGATTTGCATGCTCGTCGTCAAGCTGCTGCTTTTATCTACGATAAAGAAGTAGTAAAAGATTTATTTTCTAATGTTGCAGGTCGTTACCAAGATAAACAATCTGGTTTTACTAGAATCGTAAAAAACGGTAACAGACGCGGTGATAATGCGCCTTTGGCGATACTTCAATTAGTCTAAAATATTGCGTTTAGAAAAACCTAGCGAAAAAACTTTTGAACAGCTTTTTTTGTTGATTAAGTATTATTCTGATCGTTTTGAAATGTTGCCCAAGACCATGGACGAGCTCTATCATCAAATGCGGGGCTTTAGACTTTTGGTTGATGATTTAGATCAGGTCCTAGGATGCTCTCACCTAGATGTTTTTACTCCTACGCTTGCTGAAGTTAAAAGCCTAGCGGTCCAGCCATTTGCTATGGGTAAGGGTTATGGGCGGATTCTCGTGGAAGATTGTGAGCGCGAAGCGCGCGAGCTGGGCATAAAAAAGATTTTTGCTCTTACTTATAGAGATGAATTCTTTAAGCATTTAGGTTATCAGCAGGTGACTATGGAAAGTCTTCCTGAGAAGGTTTATAAAGAGTGCGTCAAATGTCATTATTATAATAATTGTAATGAAATAGCAGTTTTGAAGAATCTGTGATACTATATTAGTGAGGTTTATTTTGAGCCCGCTTTTTAGAGGTGAGTTTTGAGGTTGTTATTCAATCATAGTCCGTATGGATTTTTTTGTCATACACGAGAGTTTCCAAAAAGAAATCCTGTTGACCAAAACAAGGTCTTTTGTGTGCGGCAAGCCAATTCGCCAAGATCAATTTTACATAGATCTAAAAATGTTCAAAACAAAAATCTATATCGTTCTTTAAGGAGTGGTAAGAATACAATTTTTATCAGTGATACTCATCTTTGTCATGGTTATAATGAGGGGGCTTTTGATCAAACTGTTAGGACTATCTCACAATGGGTTAAGGATGGTAAATCTATCGATCGAGTGGTTTTTGCTGGTGATTTGTTTCATAAATTTGATCCTCGTTATACTAATCAATTTAGAGATGATCAAAATGTTACTGAACCTTTGGTTGAGATTTTTGACAGATTAGATCATGCTTTTTCTAAACTTAGGTCTTTGAAAAAAGTCTTGGGATCTAAAATCTCCTTGGAATATGTGTTTGGTAATCATGAGCGATATATTTTTAATAAGTACCCATTTTTTGCAAGCTATTTTAAATTACAATTTCAAAAGATGGGTATTGTTGTTAAGACAGAAAGTGATCAAGATATAGTTACTATTTGTGACCAATCAAAAACATCGCTTTCACACAAACCCACTTTTAAAGTGACTCATAGAATAGCAAAGTTATTTTTTGGAGAAGATACATCTCTATTTAGATCAAACCAGCACGATGGAAATCTAATTCATAACTACGACACGAATAAACGACAAATAATAATTGGCGCTCATAATCATATACCTGCTGTGTTTAAAGAAGGCAAAACCACTTTTGTAATGTTACCAGCATTTATCGATCTAAAAGCTCCGAATGCTTGTTTTCCACCAGCTTTTACCGTCATGGATACTTCGGCGCGAGAACCCAGAATTTATTTTGTAACCCCAAATGGAAAAGCCCTAGGTTTTAAAAACATTAATGCTTAAAGATTTTTAGTTGGTTATCGCTTCTATAACCCTGTCCTGGTCTGAGTTAGAGAGCTCTGGGTAAACCGGTAAACAAAGAATAGACTTGCTTGCCTGTAAAGAATTAGGCATATCGTTATCTTGGTAAGCGAGATCTGTATAAATTTTTTGCATATGCAAAGGCAGAGGATAGTAAATTTCAGAGCTGATGCCTTGGGCTAGAAGCTTTTCTCTGAGCTGGTTTCGCTTGGATTCGATTTCTTCCAGGCTAAGCTTATTAGATTCAAGGCGGATGGTGTACTGGTGATAAATATGAGTGGAATTATTGATTAGAGTAGGAGTTATAATAGTGCAACCTTGAAACTCTTTACCTGAGAGGGATGTATTATATCTCAAGGCAATTTGTGCTCGCGCTTGGTTCCAAGAGCTAATATGCTTGAGCTTAATTCTTAATATCGCCGCTTGAACTTCATCTAGGCGAGAATTCACCCCAAGCTCATCGTGGAAATATCTGCGCGATGAACCGTGAGCGCGAATGCGTCTAAGCCTTTCATTGAGAGCGTCTGAGTTCGTGGTCAGCATGCCTCCGTCGCCAGCGCAAGAAAGATTCTTAGTGGGATAAAAACTATAAGTGCCGATATCACCAATTGTGCCAGCAAATTTATCCAAATACTTAGTGCCAAAACTTTGGGCAGTGTCTTCGATGACCTTCAATCTGTGTCTATCAGCGAGTTTCATGATCTCGGTCATTTGACAGGCTTGCCCGTAAAGATGCACGACTATAATGGCACGGGTCTTCGGTCCGATCTTAGCTTCTATGTCAGAGGCTTTTATATTAAAAGTATTTATATCAATGTCCGCAAACACAGGTACAGCGCCGATTTGTGTGATCGCTTCGGCAGTCGCCACATAGGTAAAAGGTGTGGTGATCACCTCGTCGCCCGGTTTTATATCTAGCGCTAGAAGCGCGATATAGAGCGCATCTGAGCCGTTCGCGCAGCCGATCGCGTATTTGGCTCCCAAAAATTCGCTAGCTTCTTGCTCGAAGCTTTTGACTTGGGGACCCAGCACATAATGCCCTGAGCGCAGTACTTCTATAACGGCAGTCTCAATTTCTGACTGGATTTGCTTGTACTGAGCTTGCAAATCCAGCAAGGGGATTGGTTTTAGGGTGGTTTGCTCCATGTAAAATTTTACTTAGATTTTTTTGTTTTGCGTTTTGCGTTTTTAGCGGCTCTTTTTACGCCTTTTTGTTGTTTGTCAGGGTTGATTTTTTTACTCATGTGTTTTTCCTTTAACAATCTCAGGGATTGGGTTATAACATCATGATATAACAAATTCACCCTGTGCCTCGTAAATTTATCAAAGATTTTAGAGACCGGGGGTGGAGGGAGGGTAAGATAATTGGCTGAGGGCTAATTGTAATATTGTATCAATTACAAACTGCTCTCTTTAATTGTTCATAAACCCTAAAAAACCCAATCAGGGCTTAGCAAATCAGCGTTTTTCTAGCAGGGGTTTTAGGGGATTATTACCAATATCCAAAAAAGTATTAATACAACTATATTATTAATTTTTCCATGTGAATTTAAGGAGAGCAGTTCACGGAGAGACCCGTATTAACCATAGATTTACGCAATACTAATCCACGAACTTTTAATCCTCAAAACAAACCGCCTGCCCCAGCGCCCCCAACCCATCTTCTGCCAGCACTTGCCAGACCCGGGCTGATTTGATCAAAAATCTTTTCCCTGATTTACTGACCCTAACTCCTGAGTAATTATTTATAAATCCTTGCTTCTGGACTTCATTGAGCAAATGCTCGCGTGCCTGTCTTTCTTCAGGTTCGGCGCTGTAGCGAGACTCTAAATTTATAAACTCTTGCCAATCCATCTCCCAGAGCTCTTGCGCGCGCCTATTAGCAAAAATAAAAACGGGATTGGTATTATTCTCCCGCTCAAAAACTTGGCAAGATCGCGGCCAGTCGCTAATAAGATTTTTGATGTTCGTATGTGAGGCAATCACAGAGCGGGATTCATAGAGGTCGTCATCTAGATTCTCTCCATAAAACTTCCGGTAAGATTTTTTGAGTAAATCTAAATACTCTAGTAAATTAGGGTTTTGGTGGGTGTGAGTGTGCATGTTAAATAAAGTATAATTTAACATATGACCCCTAACTGCAACGATCATGGAGCCTGCCCGTCATCAGCCCTTAGCCCCGAGCAAGCTAGATCAGCTTACGCCTTAATAAATCCTAATTGGGTTTTAGATTTTAGTGGCCCCGTCGCAAAAATAACTAGAGATTTTATTTTTGGGACTTATAAAGAAGCTCTTGATTTTACTAATAAAGTCGCGCTTATTGCTGATGCTGAAAATCATCATCCAGAAATAACCCTCGCCTTTAAAAAAGTTAGGGTTGAGTATTGGACGCATAACGCTAGGGGGTTGACTCACATGGATTTTTCTGCGGCGCACAAAATTGATAATCTATGATAAAAACAGCAATAGTCGGCTACGGTAAATCAGCGCAGATCTTTCACTTACCCTTTTTACTGAATAATCCTAATTATCAGATCACTGCTTTTTGCTCCTCTCAAATCCAGTCACTGACTGAAAAGTTTCCTCGAGCTCGGATTTACTCTACGGTAGAAGATTTAGCGGGTGACACTGATATAGATTTAGTTGTGATTTGTTCGCCTAGTTTTTTGCATTATTCTCAAGCAAAAATACTTTTAAATGGTGGTAAGAATTTAGTAGTCGAAAAACCTTTTTGTCTAAAATCCGCTCAGGCAGAAGGATTGATCAGCTTGGCTGAGCAAAAAAATCTCAAGCTGAGTGTGTATCAAAACAGGCGCTGGGACAGTGGGTTTTTGACGCTAAAAAAACTTATTGCAGATGATATACTCGGTGAAATAAATTTTTATGAGGTTCATATAGATCGCTGGAAGCCGCATGTTCAAAAGCGTTGGCGCGAAGAGCCAATTGAGGGCGCTGGTATTATTTTTGATTTAGGCGCGCATTTGATCGATCAAGTTATCAGTGTGATGGGCGAGCCAGAATCAATCAGCGTAGATAAGCTCGCTCAGCGTCCTGGCGCCCTGGTGGAGGATTACTTCCATTTGGTTTTTCAGTACCCGCTCAAACGCGCTATTATTCACTCTTCTAGCCTCGCGCAGACATCTCCTTTTTATATTTTGGCTCATGGCTCAAAAGCTAGTTTTTTGCATCTTACTATGGATCCGCAAGAGGCACTTCTAAACCAAGGGCTCGCTCCTGGCTTGCCGGGCTGGACTGGTACTGTTCCAGGCTCGTCTTTTTTGTTCTCTAATAAAAACGGCTCCCTAATTAAGACCGAGATAGATTCTGTGCCAGGGTCTTATGGTGATTTTTATGACCTTATGTTCAAGTCCTTATCTCAGGGCGCGCCTGTGCCTGTTTGCCCTAGAGAGGTTCTAAAGAGTATTAAGATTTTGGAGGGTTTGTAAAAAGCTAGCATTTGCGAGATAATATCGGCTATTATGTTTATCTGTGTATAGCCAAATTTCATTAAATTCTATAAAAAAAGAATTAGATGCAAATTTTTCTTTTGAAACTTATAAAAAATCAAAAGAAAAAATGCTCAGAGCTATTACGCATTTTCATTCTAGTTTCCAAAATAATTTCAATAGTTTTTTTAGCGCCTTAGATAATTTCTTTATAACAAAAAATTTTAAAAATAAAGTACCAGTTTATTCTTTAATTAGAGCTAACTTTCGCCCTAACGAGATACCTTATGTAATAAATTTTTTGAATAATACTGTAGGCTTGGATATTGCTAAACCTAAAATTAGTGTCTCTGAGAATGATAAATCATATCAAGCAAGTTTATTTCATTGGGGATCCAATGACTGTTACTCTAAGCCTATTATTAATCACTTTAATTCGCAGGAAAACACCTTTGCGCAGGTCGAGATCACTAAAAAGTCCTCAAGATCAGATCATACAAAAGACGCTTACGATTATAAAGCTATATCAGGCGTTCTAGATATCCTAAATAATTTATCAAGAAAATTAAGTCACCAAGATTTTAAATCTTATTTCAAGTCATTAAGATTAAAGGTTAGGAACTCTCTAAAAAGCTCATTAAATAGTCCAGAAATTTTTTCTAAAGAAGTTTCTTACTTTAAGGTGTTTGATTATGGTCAAGATCTAAAATACATTGTTAATGGTGATATGGTGATCTTGCCTATTGATGAATGTGACGAAGCAAATATTGATTTTATTAAAGATCTAATAAAGATTAAACACGATTATTCCCCTATCTATATTAACCAAGATTTTAATTCATTCAATATTTATGACGAGAAACCATATTCTTTTAAATTAGATAAAACTTATTTAAGAGGTTTTATGGTGCTTTCACGCTCTATATTAGAAAAAATACAAGATCCTAAAAGTTTTTATGCTTTATATAAAGATTTTGTAAATCTACCTAATACTCAAGAGAGCGCTCAAGAAATTGTTAAATCAATTTCTTCTATAGTATCTCCTAAGGAATCTTGTGCTGCAAATGTATTTTTATTTAAATCTAAATTTGATGGAGATGATTACTGGTATCATGAGGAGCCATCGCCAACACCTTCAAGAACCAATTCCCCAAGCGAATATTATCAAGCCGCCTGAGTCGTTAAGCTAGATCTCTGTCCTTGAGCTGATTTGCGCAGATCATCAAGGTCTTGAGCAAGAGTAGGGGCAGGAGTTTTAGGCGGGCTCACTTGGTGAAGGCTTTGTTGTTGCGTTACAGAAGAATCGTTAGCTATTGGGGTTTCGGTAGCTTCTGATTTTTTTGACGCTTGCTCTTTACTGCCAGCAAGGTCAGTATCGTGGTATTGGATTTTATCTCCTTCGTCAGTCTTAGCGCTTGAACGGTGCAGATAGAGCCCGACACCGATGTTATAAGCAGACATAGAGAAATTGCTCCAAGGCAGAATAATATTGAGCATTTTTTGTGGAATGAATCTCTGGACTATATCCATAAAAGTATTTATCGAAAGGAAAAGCGCACTGACACTGTAGCCTGGATCCGGGTGTCCAAATATCGCCACATCCGCGACCGCGCCGCCAAGATTTCGTAAGGTTCCTCCAAGTTTATAAAGAATATTTTTGTTCGCTTTGCCCATATAACCCAGCAAAGATCCAAGTATCATCAGATAGCCGCTAACAGCGTCTGTGTGCCCTTTATCGCGTTCTTTATCACCCTGGAAAAGATCTTTTATGTGTTTTAGTCCGCTATTGTTTAGGAATTTAGTTAGTCTCTCGATATAACTACCATTTGAAAAATCAAGAAGTTCAGCAAAAGCTTTAAAATTAAGCTCTTTTAAAAAGAGCTTGGATTTTTCAACTATATTTTTCCAGGTGAAACCCGTTAAGAATCTACGTGCGCCAAATAATCCCCCTAGTATATTCTCTCTAAAAATTTTAGACATACCCTCGATGTTTAAGTCTAAGTCTTGCCCCATAGAAAGTAGAGGAGTGTCTTTTTTCTTTACATCTACTCCAAATTTCTGATTTGCTAGTTCGTTGTAAATTCCCTCTTGCGAGCCCACTAGCTGAGAGATACCCAGACCCAGTCCCCGAGCTAGTCCTAAATCTTCTATTCTTTTTTCGGCTACTAAAAACAAAGGCTCAATGAATCTAGCCATAGCTTCGACTATTCGGTTTTTCTTTAGAGCTTGCCACGTCTCAAATAAGCACTGACCCACTAATACGAATTTAGAAGTATTTAAAGCTATTTCATCTAAAGAACTTCTTTCATTAGATTTGAAATTTAATAAGTGTTTTATACCAGCCCAAAAATGTAAAACGGAAGTCAGACCAATTCCACCCATTTTTGCGTAATTAAAAATAGTTTTAATTAAATCATCATTTGTGTTTTGAGTGGGAGTGGGTTGAGGTTTTGTAAATTCTTGAAAACTAGGATTAAACTGGCTAGGACTGAAACCGAGGGTTGGATTTGAAACTTGGCCACTAATTGCTTGCATCTAATAAACTAAACAGTATTACCAAATAGAAATCTTATCATGTATTATTGTATTTATAGGTGTTATCCCTTATAAAGGGTTCAAAAATAAAACTGCTCTTCTTAATTTTTCATGAATCTAAAAATATCCAATGCCAGCTTACTAAATCAGGTTTTTTAAACCCAGGACTAAGGG
>Ga0315901_10001359_pt1 | contig 35491 bp, 28 predicted proteins | sample LakEriMetagenome_10_FD_203761 | JGI IMG/M metagenome (GOLD analysis project Ga0315901, IMG submission 203761) | Freshwater fungal communities from buoy surface, Lake Erie, Ohio, United States - Buoy 2 MA116 | ecosystem: Environmental > Aquatic > Freshwater > Lake | place: USA: Lake Erie, Ohio...
CCACGAACCACTTATATCGATCCGATAATCCATTGTACCAATTATTGAAACCGGTGAAGAATTTATCCAACATGCCCTTCTTCTTGTTAGGGTCATGCTTCTTCAACATCAGGATACATAAGGCAGTAGTCAGCGTCAGTGCCACCACGCCGGAAAGGACGATGGAAACAGACATGGTCAGCGAGAACTGGCGGTAGAATATCCCGGCCGATCCGGGCATGAACGAAACGGGCAGGAACACGGCAGACATCACCAGCGTGATGGCGATGATCGCGCCGCTGATCTCTTTCATGGCCTGGAACGTTGCTTCCTTGGGCCCGATATGTAATTCCTCCATTTTGGCGTGCACGGCCTCTATGACCACTATGGCATTATCCACCACGATACCGATGGCCAGTACCAGAGCGAACAATGTGATGAGGTTGAGGGAGAAACCGAACAGTTGCATGAAGAAGAATGTTCCGATCAGGGACACGGGCACAGCGATGGCCGGTATCAATGTGGAACGGAAATCCTGCAGGAAGATGAACACCACCAGGGATACCAGCAGGAAAGCTTCTATCAGTGTTTTAACCACCTCGTTGATGGACGCATCCAGGAAGGAAGAAACGTCATAGCTGATGGTATAGTCCATCCCCGCCGGAAAATCTTTTTTCAGCTCGGCCATCCTGGCCTTGATATTACCGATCACCTCACGGGCGTTACTGCCCGGCCTTTGTTTCAGCATGATGGCCGCCGAAGGCTTTCCATTCTCTTTGGAGATCACATCATACTCCTGCGAACCGAAGTCCACTTCTCCGATGTCTTTAAGGCGAATGATCTCCCCTTCACTACTGCTTTTCAACACCACATTTTCATACTGCTCCTTTGTATTGTATTTACCGGTGTATTTCAATACATATTGCAAAGACTGCGCCTTGCGCCCCGAACTCTCCCCGATCTTACCCGGAGCAGCTTCCACATTCTGCTGCTTCAGGCTATTGACCACATCGTCTGTGGAAATATTGTAGGAGGTCATTTTTTGCGGGTTCAGCCATATCCGCATGGAATACTCCCGCGACCCCATGATATCCGCAAATCCAACGCCCTCGATCCTTTTTAGCTCGGCCATCAGGTTGATGTCCGTATAGTTATACAGGAATTTTTCATCCATGGAAGGATCATTGCTGAGCAGGTTGACATATAGCAACATACTGTTCTGCACTTTCTCAACGATCACACCTGCCTTGATCACTTCTTCAGGTAGTTCGTCCAAAATGGACGATACACGATTCTGTACGTTTACGGCAGCCACGTCCGGATTGGTACCGGCTTTGAAAACGATCTGGATCACCGATGTGCCGTCGTTACCGGAAACCGATGACATGTACTGCATGCCGGGCACACCGTTGATGGCTCGCTCGAGCGGTGTGACAACAGCCTTGACACAGGTCTCTGCGTTGGCACCTGTATACTTGGTAGTTACATTCACCTCCGGCGGCGCGATATCCGGGAACTGCGTTACAGGTAGCTGGGTAAATGCCAGCAGGCCCAGCATGGTGATCATAAGGGATATGACGATGGACAGGACCGGCCTGTTCATGAATGTTGAAACCATGAAAAAAGAAAGTTTAGTAAGGGGATCAGTTAAACCTTATGTTCTGAAAAGCGACGGGTTGCGGCGTGATACGCTCTCCTTCCTTAACCTGCTGGATGCCTTCATAGAGGATCCTGTCCTCGGGCAGCAAGCCGGCCTCTACCACGTACAGGTGCGGCAACCTGAGTTTGGGCGTGATATTCCTCATCCTTACGATATTGGAACTATCAATGATAAATACGTAGATCTTGTCCTGTATCTCGAAAGTGGTTTTCTGCGGGATAACCATGGCGTTGCGCAGTTTCTCGCGAACCAGGATCTTTCCGCTTGCCCCGTGTTTCAGGACGAGTTCAGGGTTTCTAAACCTTGCCCTGAACGCAATGTTTCCGGTTTCCTTGTCGATTTCGTTCTCTGCTGTCTCTACCCTACCATGGTAACGGAAAGGCTGGTTGTTCGCCATCAGCAGGATCACGTCTTTCATGGCACTGGTGCTGTCGTTGTGCATGATGTCTATAAATTCCTTCTCCGACACATTGAAATAGGCAAACACTTCATTGTTGTTGGAAATGGTGGTCACCAGATCTCCCTCCGACACCAGGCTGCCGGTTTTGAACGGAATACGATTGATCACCCCGTCGAAAGGTGCTTTTACTTCCGTGAAGGAAAGATTGAGCTGGGCAATGGAGATCGCGGCGCGGGCCTCTTCAATCTTCGCTTCTATCGCTTCTTTACGGGCCTGGGCCATCTCAAGCTCTGAGTTGGATACGATATTTTTTTCAGCGAGCGTCCGCGTATTTTTTAGCTCTACCTCAGCCACCCGCAATTCGGCAATCAGGCTTTTATAATTGGCATTAGCCTTCAGGAGATTCTCCCGGAACTCCCGGCTTCCCAGGGTGAACAGGATCTGTCCTTTCCTGACAGGCTTCCCTTCATCAACATGGATCTTTTCTATAAAACCCTTCACATGGGTTCGTATCTCAACATTCTGAATGGAATGGATATCCGCGATGTATTCTTTGGTGAATACCGTATCTACCAGCGCTGGTTGTACGACAGGATATTTTGAAACGGCCTCTTTTCCACGGGCGGCTTCAGACTGGGAGCAGGAACCAAAAAAAAGGATAATAATTGGAATAAACAGAAGTAGATATCTCTTGCAGTAAGATAAGATGCTCATGATTGATTTAATTTGAGTTGGTCAACGAGGACTGGGCGAAAAATGAACTCAAATGAATTTGGGCGGGGGGGTGTATATGTCGCCGGAGGGATTACAGGTACCTGGAGCCGGTGCAAAGCACAGAAGATCGGCGGCAACCAGTACTTGCCTGACCTGATGGGGAGGGAAAGATAATCGGTGGCAGAACTCAGACTCTTCTTCAAGTCCCGGGAGTTCGGATCCCTGTTGCGGGTTTTCCCCTTCGCTTACCGGAAGCCCCTGGCCGATCTCGCATGCATTATCCACCAGCGAAAACTGCATAGCCGGCACTACTATTCCGATGATGGAATAGATCATGAAGAACAGCAGGCAGGTGTATTGTTTTGTCATACTGCGAATCCGAACAATGTATAAAACCCTTTTTGTCTGATTTTGTTCAAAAGAAGCCACAAACAATGTTAAACGGAACGCAAAACTACGTGTCTACCATTTGCCATAAAGTTAAAACCGTGTAAAAATGATCAGATCCTCTCCTTGTTGATCATCTTAAAAGGGTCCATCATATAGGTTAAGATCGCGCCATCGCTGTACAATTCTACTATTCGGAAGCCACGGTATGGCACGCCCCAACTCCCACCGATGTGGCCATCAAAAATGTAGGGGATATTGTTGTGCCAGATGATGCTGTCCTTATCGTGCTCATGTCCATGGAATACCGCCCTCAGGTTGTGCTGCTGTTTGACTATAGCAATAAACTCCTTAGACTCTACGGCGTTGGCGGTAAACTTGACCGGAGGAATGTGGATGATGAGCAGAATATGTTTGGCGGACTCATGTTCCTTAAACTTTTTTTCCAGCCAGTTCAGATCCGGCGGCAGATACTCCCCTTTGGCATTGGACGTAGAGGCAAACAACATGACCGTATCACCTTGTCGTTTATCATAATTTAATGGTCGCTGCCAGGCGGACTCCCACTGTTCAGGTGTTGCATGGTCGTGGTTCCCCTGCGTCACATAATAGGTCATGGGTAACGTATCAAGGATCTTTTTTGCTTCTCCAAAATAACTGATATCATCATGCACAATATCTCCGTTGATCACCGCGAAATCAAAGGGCGAGGTCTTGTGCTGAATACCGATCTGGGCCACTGCGGATTCCAGATATTCGCGATAAGGCGTATTCTTCTGTCCGTAGTGACTGTCCGATCCGATCACAAAACGCATTTTTGCCTTCCTATTACCCGATAAATAATCCGAAGCCAGAACAGACTGGCCATTCAACAGGACCAGGGCAGAAGACAGGTTTGCAATAAAATGACGACGATCCATATATGCAGGTTGAAGGAGTGAATCTAATCAAAATTACAAGAGCCTGACCCGGGCATGGATGAAATTTGACATGGCAAATTGCCCGCAATCGTTTAAATTGTTTGGATAAAGATCAAAACGACCGCTTATGACTGCTTCGCGCCGCCATTTCATCCGCAATACGGCCCTTGCCGCAGCCTCTTTTATGATCGTACCCCGGCATGTCATTGGCCGTGGTTTTACTGCCCCCAGCGACATGTTTGGCCTCGGCTTCATTGGCACTGGCAAACAAGCCCGGGGATTGTTGAGCCAGTTTAAGAAACAACCGGTTCGCATCCTTGCAGGATCTGATGTGGATGCCACAAAACTGAACCTGTTCAAGACCCTGGCAGAAAAGGCTTATGCAGAAGCCTCCGGCAAGGCGCCTGCAAGTGGCTTTAAATCGTTACCCGATTACCGCGACATGCTCGCGGATCCATCGATAGATGGTGTGGTGATCGCCACGCCTGACCATTGGCACGCCTACCAGGCCATCAGGGCTGCCGAAGCCAAAAAACATATCTACCTGGAGAAACCACTGACCCGGACCATTTCTGAAGGACGTGCACTGGTCAAAGCGGTAAAGAAAAATAGAATTGTGCTGCAGACCGGCAGCATGCAAAGGTCCTGGAAGAATTTCCGCTCTGCCTGTGAACTGGTCAGAAACGGGTATATCGGCCAGGTCCGTGAAGTGTTGGTGCATGTTGGCGATCCGGCCATTCCTTGTAACCTGGGCGAAGAAACCAAACCGTCGCACCTCAACTGGGAAGGATGGGTTGGACCTGCGGCTTATCACCCCTTTCATTCTGAACTGTCGCCACCCGTAGAGAAAGATATTTTCCCCAACTGGCGCAAGTACCGCGAGTATGCCGGTGGTATTTTGTCGGACTGGGGAGCGCATATGTTCGACATTGCCCAGTGGGGTTTGGGCATGGACCATACGGGTCCGGTTCAGCTCATCCCACCTAAAAATCCTGCTGCGGTGAGGGGTCTTGAAATGGTCTATGCCAATGGTGTAGTCATGAAACATTTTGACCTCGGCCGTGGGTTTGGGGTGAGGTTCAAAGGCGATAAGGGCACCATTGATATCGCACGGAATTATTTCGACAGCAACCCCGCAAACCTCGCCTCGGCAACCATTCAGCCGGGAGAAACAAAGCTTTATGCATCCGATGATCATTATGCCGACTGGTTGAACGCCTGCAAGAATAATACGGAGCCGATCTGCCCGGCTGAGGTTGGCCACAGGAGCAATTCACTGAGCGCCCTGGCCAATATAGCCTACCAGCTTAACCGGCCCCTGACCTGGGATCCGAAGAGGGAAGTATTCAAGAACGATAAAGAGGCTGATAAACTGCTGTTGCCCAATTACAGGCAGGGTTGGAAGCTTTGAGCCAAATATTAATAGATAAAAAGCCTTGCCATGCAGGGCTTTTTTCGTTGTATCAGTTCTCTCATAAACTTTGTATTTAGTTCCGACATGAATCAATCGCGTACACTCAGTTTATTACTGCTGTTATTCTTTAACCAACTACGAGCCCAGACAACCCTGTTCAACGTGACGGATTTCGGGGCAAGAAATGACGGCATTACCCTGAACACGGTGGCAATTCAGCGGGCCATCGATGCCGCATCTGCCAGTGGAAGGGGTTTGGTATTTATCCCCCGGGGCAGGTTCCTTACCGGTGTGATCCACCTTAAGTCAAACGTTCAGTTGCACCTCCACGAAGAAGCCGTGCTGTTGGCCACCACAGATCGCATGCTGTACGGGCCTTCGCTCAAAGCCTCGCCATGGATCGTAGCGGAGAACGCCCATCATGTTTCCATTACCGGAAAGGGCATGCTGGACGGGCAGTGCGACCTGTTGATCGAAGATATTTACAAGGGCCTTCGGGCCGGCACACTCCAGGATCCGGAATGGAAGCGATTCAATCCCTGGCACCAGCGGAGGCCCGTGGAAAGGAACCGACCCCGAATGCTGGAATTCAGGAACTGCGACAGCTTGACCATTCGGGATGTGAAGATGCAGAACGGAACTTCGTGGATTCAGGACTATCAATCCTGTACCAACCTGCTCATCGAAGGCATCCAGGTTTTGAGCAATACATTTCTTAACAATGACGGCATTGATCTAACGGACTGCAGGAATGCCGTGGTGAGGAATTGCACGGTGAATGCGGCGGACGATGGGATCTGCCTGAAATCCTCATTAAGAAATAAGGGCTGCGAAAACATACTCATTGAAAACTGCCGTGTGCGATCCAGTGCCAGCGCTGTGAAGTTTGGAACCGCATCCCATGGAGGATTCAGAAATATCACCGTCAGAAATATCTACGTGTACGATACTTATCGGTCTGCGATAGCCATAGAAGCTGTGGATGGCGGCGCCATTGAAAATGTTACCATAAGTAACATCACGTCCGTGAATACGGGCAATGCTTTTTTCATTCGGCTGGGGCACAGGAACAAGGATAGCGTATACAGCACGCTTCGAAATGTGACCATCCGGAACATGAAAGCCTATGTGCCCAAGGCTAAGCCGGATAAAGGCTATTTCATGGAAGGGCCTGAGCTGCTGATTGCATCCGGAGACGATCCTGAAAGAATTATTGCTGGTACCCAAAAGCCCGTGTGGCATCATTACGGCATTGATTCCAATGCAAAAAAATATGCGCATAATGTGTTTCCCTCTTCAGTCACAGGTATTCCCGGCCACCATGTTGAAAACGTGACGTTGGAAAATATCGAGGTGATCTATGAAGGCGGATCTATGGTAACTGAAAATGAGGTTTCGCTGGATCGTGCAGAACAGATACCAGAAGCAGTTGGAGATTACCCTGAATTTTCTATGTTCGGGGAATTACCCGCCTGGGGCATGTTCGCCAGGCACGTGAGGGGACTCAGTTTGAAAAACGTGACATTCCGGACAGATAAGCCGGACCATCGCATACCCATTCTATTGATGGATGTGGAGGGATTGAGCACCAGGAAGGTGAGACCCTCTCCGGTATCACGCTAAGGAATTTACATAAAAGGTTATATCTTCTCCCCTGATAACCGCTTTAATAAATGCAAACCCAGCGCATTGCGTCCATAGACATCCTCAGGGCACTGACCATGGTATTGATGATCTTTGTAAATGACCTCTGGGCATTGAAAGAGATCCCGGCCTGGCTGGGGCATGTAGAACGCGGTGTGGACGGCATCGGCCTGGCTGATACTGTATTCCCCGCTTTCCTGTTCATTGTAGGCATGTCCATCCCCTTCGCATTTTCTGCAAGGATAGCGAAAGGGGCCTCTTCGTTTCAACTCCTTCGACATGTGATTTTCCGCACTGTAGCGTTACTGGTCATGGGCCTGTTCCTGGTCAACGGTGAGTATATCAATGAATCGGCAACGGGAATGCTTCGACTGACATGGAACATCATCTGCTGTACCTGCTTTATTGTGATCTGGAACAACTATCCCAGGAATGCCCATCGGTTTTGGGTAGCCCTCGCCAGGCTGATCGCCCTTGTTGTACTGGTACTCATGGCCAACATATATCGGGGCGGCCCGGACGACAACGTCAGCGGCTTCTCGCCAAAATGGTGGGGTATACTCGGGTTAATCGGATGGTCGTATCTGGCTGCCGCCATGGTAACCCTGTTGGCGAACAACAGGTTGTGGGCCATCGCCCTGGGCTGGCTATTCTTTGCCATACTCAGCGTGGTCTACCATGCCGGACTTGTACCGTCATCACTCTCCTTTATCCCCCACTCCATTTCAGGCGGCACAGAAGCAGGCCTGGTTATGGGCGGGGTACTGGTCGCATCCATCCTGAGGTACTACCAGGAAAATGGGAACAATAAAGCACTAACGGTGATCCTTACTGTTTTTGCTGCCGTCCTCGTCCTCCTCTCAGTGATCACCCGCCCGTATTGGGGACTTGCTAAACTGGGAGCCACCCCCGCCTGGCTGTTTTTGTGCAGCGCCTTCACCATCATCGCCTTCATCATCATCTACTGGGTGGTGGATGTATGGGGTAAAGAGCATTGGTTTAAATTGATCAGGCCGGCCGGAACCGACACCTTGTTGACCTACCTGATCCCCTATTATGCCTATGGCATAGCAGGCCTGCTGAATATCCATCTTCCCGCAGGTTTACTTGTTGGGACTGTTGGCCTGACCACCTCCTTACTGTTTGCCCTGTTCTGTGTAGGAGTTACCTGGGGACTCTCCAGAAATGGGGTTCGCCTTAAGTTGTAAACGAATTCAGCTCGGTAGACGCTGATGCTTTGTTATATCCACCAAGACAATACGATCACCCCCAGCAACCCGGTAACTGATACCAGCGTATCCATGGCCGACCAGGTTTTAATGGTATCCCTGAGCGAAAGCTGGAAGTACTCCTTAAACAGCCAGAAACCCGTGTCATTCACGTGGGAAAACATCATACTTCCTGCACCGATACTTAATACCATCAGGTTGGCATCGATGGCTGTGCCTGCCATCATGGGCGCAATGAATCCGGCGGTAGTGATCCCGGAGACGGTTGACGAACCCACACAGACCCTGATCACCGCAGCGATACTCCATCCCAGGACATAAGGATTCAGGTCAGAAGAGCTGAGGTATTCTGCGATCACCTGGGATACACCGCCATCTGTAAGGATCTGCTTCAGGGCTCCCGCGCCGCCGAATATCAGGAGAATGGAAGCCACATCCTTCACAGAATCCACCAAATGGACATTCAGCTTCTGCCTGTCGTACTGCCTGAATACACCCAGCGAGAACACTGCAAAAAACACCGCGATCAACAAACTGACAGTTGGGTCCCCGATCAATAACACGGCCTGTTTCAGCATGCCTTCAGGAATATATGGAGCCCCTATGGAACTGAAGCTGATCAGTATGATAGGCAGTAATACTGAAAGGAAACAACGGTACACTGGTGGAAGTTGTTCCGGAGGCACCTGTGGCGCAACAAAAGAAAGGTTGGGCAATGTGCTGATGCCTTTGAAAAAAGAACCATACAGCGCCCCGGAGATAAGGATGGCAGGTACAGAAATGATGATGCCATAGAACAACGTCAGGGCCATGTCTGCATTCAGTTGATTCACTAAAAACAAGGGAGCAGGATGCGGTGGAAGATAGCCCTGGGTCACAGACAATGAGGCCAGCAGCGGCAAGCTAACATATACGGCGGAAAGATTATTCCTGTAGGCCACGGTAATAGCAATGGGCACCAGCAACATAAAGCCTACAGAATAGAACAATGGCAGGCCAACAATGAATCCGGTGATCATGAATGCCCATCTTACACGGCCCACACCAACCCACTCCACCATCTTGTTGGAGATCTGCTGGGCGGCCCCGCTGAGGCCAATGACCTTACCCAGCATAGAGCCCAATACGATGATCCCTGTAAGCGAGCCAAGCGTACCACCAATGCCATTCTGCACGGCTTTCATAACAGACATCGTATCTAGCCCCAACACCAGGCCGAGCCCGATAGATACGATGAGAAAAGCGAGGAAAGTATTCACCCGCACATAGGAGATCAGCAGAACAAGGATGACGATGCCAGATATGGTAGCCAGTATCTCCACGTTACCCTAAAAACTGGTTACGGCATAAAAGGCTTTCTTGGGCTTCAGGTCCTTATCAAAGAGAAGCGGATAATTCTTCCTGCCCCTAACCGGGAAATTGTCGAGCCAGCTTGACCTGTCCGAAATGTTCCAGAAGGTCACTGCGGAAATTTCTTTCCCATACTTCCTGAAAGCTTTAAAGCAGTTCTTGTATTGTGCCGTCTGCCTGGCTTCCATGTCTTCGGTGTATGGAGATGCCACTTCGTCTTTATGATAAACAGAAATATCCAGTTCGGTGATCTGTATATTTATGCCGAGGGATACAAAATCACGGAGGGTTTCATCGAGCTGTGGCGGAGTGGGTTCATAAATAGACCAATGTCCCTGAAGTCCAACACCGTGGACGGGCACTCCTTTTGCCTTCAGTTTTCGGATCATATCAATGATCTTCCTTCGCTTTACCGGATTGGTTTCATTATAGTCGTTATAGAACAGCAATGCCTCCGGATCGGCCGCATGCGCGTACTCAAAAGCCCTTTCAATATACTCCTCACCGCAAATCTGGTAGAACAGGGAGTTCCGGTAGACCTCGTCGGCCTTATCACTGATCGCTTCGTTGACCACATCCCAGGCATAGATCATGCCCTTATACCTGCCGACCACTGTTGTGATGTGTTCCTTCAGCCTGGATAGCAGCAACTCCTTTGACACGGTCAGGCCTGCCCCATCCTTGAAGAACCATTCCGGAGTCTGGTTATGCCAGCAGAGTGTATGGCCGCGTAACTTCAAACCATGTTGCCTGGCAAATGAAGCGATTGAATCGGCGCCGGCCCAGTTGTACTCCTGTTCACCCGGATGGACAGGCCCCATCTTCATAGCATTTTCTGCTGTCAGGCTTCCGAACTGCCTGAGGATTAGCCCGGCTTCGTCGGTTTTCAAAGCCCTCGGTGAAACGGCCACCCCAATGGTGAAGTAATTACGATATACATCCTTCAGGCCAGGGGTATCAACGCCAGACTGCTGAGCGGAACAAATGAACACCGGACCCAGGATGAAAAAGCTGATCAGCGCTTTTCTGAACATAGCAGTTGATTAGCCGCCCACGCCTAACGGCGAGAAGTAAGCGAAGATGGAAATGATGATGGCGAGAACGATCAGAGACAGCACAACATCCATCGTACCCCAACTCGCACGGCTTGCGGCTTTATCTTCCGCCACTGTTGTAGAGAAGGTCAGGCCTTCCACCTTTTCTGCAGTAGGCGCCGGCGTGAGCATGCTCACCACCACCAGGATCACAATGCTGAACAGGAAAAGGTAGATGCAGAAATACAGGAAATTCATGGTAGCGAACTGGTGGAGCAATCCTCCTGAAGGAAGGCTGTCCTGCAACAACTGCAGGGTGAGCTTCGCCATACCCAGGATAAACCCGGCCACCATGGAAGTGAGTGCCCCTTCAGCATTTAGCCTCTTGAAGAAAACACCCAGCAGGAATACGGCAGCGATGGGCGGGGCCAGGTACGACTGTACACTTTGAAGATAATTATACAGGCCGCTGTCTATCCGGCCCATCATCGGGATCCAGGCCATGCCAAGTAACACAATGACGCCCGTAGCGATCCTGCCCACGCGCACCAGCTCTTTCTCAGTGGCATTAGGATGTGACTTCTTATAGATATCGATCGTATACAGCGTAGAACAGGCATTATACACCGAGGCCAGGGAACTCATGAGAGCTGCCAGGAGACCACCGGCAAGTACGCCTCTTAGGCCAACAGGCATGATCGACTTCACCATCACGGGGAAAGCCGCATTGGTGTCATCCAGTTGGATTTTCCCTTGGGCATGGAGCGCATAGGCGATCAGACCGGGTATGAGGAAAATAAAGAATGGCAGGAGTTTAAGGAAGGCCGCGAAGATGGTTCCCCTGCGCGCTTCCTTCTCGTTCTTTGCAGCAAGGCAACGTTGAACGATGTGCTGGTCCGTACACCAGTACCAAACCCCCACAATAGGCGAAGCGAACAAAATGCCCAGCCATGGGAACTCGGGATCGCTCAGTGGCGGGAACATATTCAGCTTCTCTTTAGGAACGGACTTCATCAGGGCATCCCATCCGCCTACTTCGTTCAGACCGAATAATAAGAGCACAAAGGAACCCGCCAACAGCACAATGGCCTGGATCGCTTCAGTGTACATAACCGCATGGAGTCCGCCGAAAATGGTATACACGCCTGTAACAATGACGAGGATGATAGCACCTGTCCAGAAATCCACTCCCAGGAACTGGTTGAATACCAGCGCGCCTGCAAAAATGGTAACGGATGCTTTGGCAATAATATAACTGATCAACTGGATGATCGACAACAGCCTGCGGGTTTGCGGATTAAACCTCCTTTCCAGGAACTCAGGCATCGTATATACCGAACTCCGCAGGTAAAAGGGAACAAATACCCAGCCCAGGATCAACACGATATACGAGTGAAGTTCGTAATGTCCCAGCACGGTCCCCGTTTTTGCTGCTGAACCCGCAAGGCCTACAATATGCTCTGAGCCAACGTTTGAGGCAAGTATCGAAGCCCCGATCACGAACCATCCCAGATTCCTGTTGGCAAGGAAATAATCTGAAGTGGTCTCCTTGCTTTTTCTGATACTCCAAATCGACACGGCGCCGATCACAAGTAGGTAAAGGATCACAAATAACCAGTCGATGGCGCCTAAAAACTGCATGTTGTTGATTTTGGTGCACTAACTTATCTAAAATTATTTTATTCGGTCACTTTTAATAAGACAATTATAAAAGACAGCAGTTTCTTGTCACCATGGGACGTTCTTCAGTTACGACTGCACCGATCAGCGCCCATACGATAACGCCAGGAGATCACCTACTCCAATTCCTTCCGGTGCTCCTTTAATAGATCACAGATCTACATGACTTACTGCATGACAGATGGAATATTACCAAAAAACCGTTTTAATACCTGATGCTCAGATTGCTGATATTCTCACTAACTTCAATATATAAAGCGGTCATTCATGAAAGTTTCAATATGGATTTTTTTAGTTCTGGCCATCGCATTAAGCGCATGCGGGTCAAATGATACGGCCAAACTTCCGGGCAGCAAGGGAACGGCTTCTTCCATTCCTCCATCCGGAGATTCCGGGCTGAACCCAGAACAACAGCCAAACCAGTCACTCCCCGTTAACGCAATACCTACTACAGGCAGTTCAACCCCTGCCGCAAACATTCCGCTTAACCTGAAAGGCTTGACATCTATCGGTAATGGTGCCAGCGGCGCATTGAATCCGGAACATGGCAAACCTGGCCATCGCTGTGATATAGCTGTAGGCGCGCCGCTTAATTCAACACCAACAACCGGAGCATCGTCTCAACCTAAAGTTGTTTCCGCCCCATTGGCCCCAACGGGTAACGCCGGCTTGAATCCGCAACACGGTCAGCCAGGACATCGTTGCGATATACCGGTTGGCGCACCATTGAATTCTAAGCCAACAACCACTGCGGCTCCATAACCGACTATTACCGGCGGAAGTATGATCAGTTAATCGGGCTTAAACGACTATGCTTTAATGTGTGGCATTTCGATGGAACCATTTCTGAACAACGGATCGGCAGACCTGAAGAATGCAAGTTGACAAAGACAGGGGATTCGGAGTTAAAATTGAAAGTAGCCCCGAGCCCTCCGTTAAATGAATTCGACCATGCGTTCATAGCTGGAAGTGGTACTGCACTTGGAATCCGGATCGTTGATGCAGCAGTATCGATGGTTTATTGGCATGAGATTCACTGATTCAATGGGTATTGGTTCTAATCCAAATCGGGTATTACTTAAAACTTTGGAAAACCATCATACACTGATCAACCAGTAAAACCCAGATAAATGAAAAGGGCCGTCTCAATACTAAGTGGGACGGCCTTTTTTTTCCGGGAAGTACTGGATCAATTACGATCCCAAATTCGTTTTTTAGAAATGCCGTTTCGAAAGTATTACTTTTATAGTCGCAACTAATGAAACTATCTATTTGGACAATAGGCAAAGTCAATGAATCCTACATTAACGAGGGAGTTGAAGAATTCACCAGGCGAATTGGAAGGTATTTTCCTGTTGAATGGAAACTGTTTCCTGTGCCAAAGCACAGCAATGAAGACCAACTCAAGAAAGCGGAAGCCCTGGTGATCCTGGGAGCGCTGGAAAAAGATGACCACCTTGTGGTATTGGATGAAAAGGGCAAGATGTTCAGCTCCGAAGGGCTTGCAGAATTCATCCAGCAAAAAGCCAATGAAAGCACCCAACGCCTGGTATTTCTGATCGGCGGGGCCTATGGCGTGGATGCCAGCGTGCTCCAGAGAGCCCGTGTAAAATGGTCATTATCAGCTTTGACCTTCCCGCACCAATTGGTGAGACTTTTGCTAACGGAACAGTTGTACCGGGCTTGCACTATATTGCGGAACGAGAAATATCATCACCGATAAAAACACAAGATGTCTGTTACACTCATCATCATTATCATCACCTGCATCGTTTCGATACCTGCTTTCCAGAAAGACGACGTAAAGGACAAGCTATTGTTCTGGCCCTATCGGATCAACAGGCAAAATGAGTATTATCGTTTTATATCCGGAGCGCTGGTACATGCAGACACGATGCACCTGCTGTTCAATATGGTCACGCTTTATTCCTTTGGAATGGCCATTGAAAACTTCCTGTACCCCATATTCTTTCATGAACAATCGATCACCCTGTACATGATCCTCTATGTACTTGCTGCCATTTTTTCCTGCATACCGGATTTCTTCAAGTACCGGAACGATTATCACTACCGGGCTTTGGGGGCATCGGGAGCTGTGTCAGCCGTGATATTTTCGGCGATCTTGCTGGAGCCCTCCATGCCGCTTCGTTTTTTCTTTGTTCCCATTGATATCCCAGGCTGGGTATTTGGTTTTATTTTCCTCGGACTTTCCGCGTACTTGTCGAAAAGGGGCGGTGGGAATATTGGCCACAACGCACATTTCTGGGGCGGAGTGTTTGGCCTCGTTTTTACGTACCTGGCCTCCAGGGCATTTACCAGCGTGAATCTTGTGGACAGGTTTATCGAGCAGGTGTTTTAAATCTTTTGTCGCCTTTTTTATCGCTGCGGTATAGAGTCTCAAAGAACCCTTTCTTTTCTTCCTCTTTACAAAGCTTGGAAAAGCTGGCTGAATTCTGCAGGCTGGGGAACGCGGCTTCCATGACTGCATTTCTCAGGATCTACCCAATGAACTGCCAAATGTCAAAGTCGGGGTCCGTGATGTTCCCGGTAAATTCCGCCTTTGTGGCCACCTGGTCTTTCGTTTTATTGTTAAAAAGCCATGACACACCCGAAACCATCGCCTCCATTATGGGCTGCAAGGGCTTACCCGCCTTCTTATCTTCCTTCCAATTGAGGACCTTTCAAGTTTCTTGATGTTGATCTTTGTATAGCCTGTTATCCGGCCTTAAATCCCGAAAAAGAAAGACCGCCTGAACTACAGGCGGTCTTTCTTTATGAAAACATTTGGGGAAGGGTCTACATTAGAGCCTCACCATTTTCAGGCTGTTGTCGAACAGATTGAACGTGATCTTATAGTTGCCTGTTGCTGCGGGAGCAGAAATATCTCCGCCCTCCGGAATCAGGAAGCCTGCTTTATCACCTTCGCCATATTTCTTACCCCAGTTGCCATTCTCAGGCAGCAGCAGGAATTTTTCGCCAGACTTCAGGTTCAGGCTTGGGATTTCCCAGGTGGTGGCGTTCAGCCTGGTGAACTGTTGTGATGGCACCGGAACGGGGTTCGACCAGCCACCCGGGGTTGCACCGCCGACGACGAACATGCTGGCTGGCAGTCCGTGTTGCTGGGTAAACGGAGTCACTGTGAATTTACCGGTTTGGAAATCCAGGGTGATCCTGTAGGTACCAGCTGCGGCAGGACCAGGGAAGTTATCGCTGAGGTTGAAACCAAAATCTCCACCGGCGGAAAGTCCTGCAAGGCCCTTATTCGCAACAGAAAACTTATTATCCCAATTACCATTCAATGGAAGAATGAGATATTCTTTGCCACCATTCAGTTGGAATATTCCACCAAATGTGGTTTCGTCGATCCTGGCGAATTCCTGTGTTGGAACAGGAACAGGATTGCTCCAACCACCCTGGGAAGCATCCCCAACAAGGAATAGCTTGCCAGTAGTTGGCAGCGGGACTTTAGGAGGAATCTTATAAGGCGTACCCTTGATCTTGATCACGTTGGACACGCGACGCTCATTGTTATTAGCGTATGACGAGATCAGTCGCACATCCATATCGTATGCCTTATTGAATTCAAAGCCATAACCCAGCATGATGTTGTTCAGTTCCCTGGCAGTGAAGGTGGTTGAGCGTTTTCCTTTCACTTCACGAACATTAGCCTTGCTGAAGTTCCTTCCTGTGGAATCGATTTCTACCAGGAACTTGTAAGTGGCGGTATCAGTGGCATATGCGGGGTCTGACCAGGTCAGCGTCAACACGTCCTTCAAACTGTCTGATGCAGGAACCGCGATGTTGGTAGCAGATGCAGTCAGCACCGGCGTTACACCCTCGGTATACAAAGGCAGCTCGTCTGCTTTATCGCACGCAGTAAACCCGGTTACTGCGAGCATGAAATACAGGAATATACTCTTCAATTTCATAAAATCGCTTTTAATATTCTTTATTGTTTAACCACAGTAAATGTTCCGAATTGGAAATCCATAGTGATCTTATAGGTTCCTGCAGTGGGTGGGCCGATGAAGCCAGGCTCAGCGTCACGCTTCCTGAAACTTCCTGACTCCCAGGTCCCGCCCTGGATCATGTGATATTGTGAACCCCATACGCCCTGTTCCTGGATCAACTTGTAGTTTCCACCACCAGGCATGGATACCACCAGCGTATATAATGTATTTGACACCCTTGTAAACCTCTGGGTGACATCCCACGGTGCAGGAAGTGGATTCTTCCAGTCGGACCCAAATGCATTTCCGGTAGCCCAAAGTGTTCCTGCAGCAGGTACCTCAACCACAGGAGGCGGCGCGTAAGGAGTAGCTGTGAACGTTACTTTATTGGATACAAGGGGTACAGCGTTGAGTGACAATGAACTGGTCACCCGCGCTTCCAGTGTATACCTGCGGCCAAAAGTCAGCAGCATGGTGTTTCCCAGTATGGAGTTCAGCTCAAGGCCGGTAAAACTTTTCTCAAGGTTCCTTGAGATGGAAGTCACGTATTTGGTTTTGCTGGCAAAATTTCCGCCTGCAGTGTCGATCTCCAGTTGGTAGACCACATCCTGTGAGCTGTTGCCGGTAGTGAATTTATAATCGGGGTTCGTCCACTTCAGTTTCAACACTTCAATGCCCTCGTTTGGAACCGAAAGCGTTACGGCAGTGGTAGATCCTGTAAGCACTGGCGGTGTCCCCCCTTCGTAGTATATTTTATTCTCCACTTTCTCGCAGCTTCCGAGCAGGAAAGCGAACACTAAAACTGCGCCGAGTGATTTGATAAATTGATTCATATCCTTGATATTATAGATTAATAATTGGGATTCTGCTTGATGTTAGGATTAGAACTTATTTCTGAAGAAGGGATCGGGTAGATCTTCCTGTAGGCATCTACTCCGGTTCCGTTCCTTACTCCACCTTTCCATGGCCACAGATAAGTTCCTTCTGTAAACCTGTTGAAACGGACCAGGTCCGTACGGCGGAAACCTTCCCAGTACAATTCCCTTGCACGCTCATCAATGATATAATCCAGGGTCAATCCAACGGTTGCAATATTGCCCGCGTTGCTGCCATAAGCACGCTGGCGGATCAGATTTGCATAACCAAGTGCGGTGGGGATATCAGTGCCTGTCCTTACCGCTGCTTCCATGAATATAAGATACATTTCAGCAAGCCTGAAAACAGGGAAATCTATGTCGCTGAATTGTTTTTCAGGATCATTACCAAACCCGCCGTCCCTTTTACGGTTACGGAACCGGGTCACAGCAAATCCATCCACAAAAGCACCTATACTATTGATCTCGAGGTTCTGCTGGAAAAACATGGCGCGTTTATCAGCGTCGCCATTGAAATCAGGGAAGAGCAGCGGAATGTTCTTTGTAGTGCGGGTACCGCCCCAGGCAGAAAGGCCGGAGACCGTGGCATCCATAGTTCCGCCTACAGAAGCGTTCACGATGAATGTAGTACCACCAAAGTTTTTTGTTTTCAGGCCATCATAATTCAATGTCCAGATCGCTTCCGTATTTGCAACATTGTTATCTGCCAGCAGGAGATGACGATAATTGGAAAGAAGAGAATACCCCGCATCAATCACTTTCCTGGCATTGGCAGCAGCCTCCGTCCATTTGGGCGTGCCGGTATAAACACCCGCGTTCAGGTATATCCTGGCCAGCAATGACCAGACGGCAGCCTTGTCAGCACGACCGTACTCGTTACCCCTGGCATTTGGGAGGATAGTTTCCAACTCTTTCAGTTCCTTCTCTACGTAGGCAAAAAGAGCGGCACGCTGGATCTGTTGGGGTTGAACAGCTGCGCCGATTGGCGTTTCTTCAGTAACGAAGGCAGGATTACCAAACAGGTCCATCAGCACCCAGTACTGGTAAGCCCTGACAAACCTGGCTTCTGCACGCATGGCTTTAACAGCCTCAGCGTCTGTACCGCTAAGACCACGCTCGGCCAGTTTGGCATCAGAGCTTTCCCTGATGAACTCGTTGGCGAGGGTGACCACATACAGGCTCCTTGAGTACAAACCATTGATAAATGGATTGCTTGAGCTCCAGTTCATGTTATGGAAGTCCGGAAGGCCCGCATCATTCCATGCGACCACCGCTTCATCCGTACTTAATTCCTGCGCACACCAGAACAGGCGAAGAAAATCGGAGAACCCCTCGTCGATACCGGCAATATCACCAGATCCTGCAGGGCCCTGGTTTCCGGTCAGTGCCATACTTCCGTACACTTTGGCGAGCACCTGCTTATAGCCCTGTGCAGATGTGTACAGGTTATTTGCGGTCACATCGTTGGGCGGAAAGCGATCCAGATCTTTATGACAACTGGCCATCAGCAGTACAAGAACTGCCATAAGACCAGTGATTCGGATAGATAACTTTATCATATAGATTATTGTTTTTATCAATTAAAAATCAAGGTTAACGCCTAATACAAACGTGCGGGGACGGGGATAGATCTGGTTGTCTATTCCACCATTAACCTCAGGATCAAGTCCACGGTATTTGGTGATCACAAAAGCATTCTGGATGTTTCCATACACCCGCATGTGGACATTCTTAAACACCTCGCCCGCATCGTAGCCCACATTGATGTTATCCATGCGGAAGAAAGATGCGTTCTGGATGTAGTAATCACTGAAAAACTGGTTGTTCTCGAAGCGGGTATCCAGATAGTTTGCACTGGCATTACCTACCCAACCCAAAGGATTCACGATCTGGCGGTACACACCGAGGTTACTCTCGATATTATTGTAGTTGTAGTTACCGAGGTTGATCCTGGCAACAAAACCTGCTGTCCAGTTTCCAAATGTAACATTGGAATTAAGACCCATAAATACATTTGGATCGGGGGACTGGTAACGATAGAGGTCATTCTCGTTGATGATGCCATCCCTGTTCAGGTCTTCATACAGGCCCTCGATAGGCTTACCTGCCTTATCATAGATCTGCTTACGCACCATGTATGTATTGGGCCTGTAACCAACGGAATGGATCTGGATGGTATTACCCACACCGCCGGAAATTCCGCCAACGGGGTTTCCCTGGAACTGTGGATCGGGGTTAAGCAACAGCTTAGTGATCTCCGGCTCGATGTAGGTGAAGTTGAATCCGATATCCCATGTCAGTTTATTGTTCCTGATGGGCGTAACGTTCAAGGTAAATTCCACACCATTGCTTTCAATGTTACCTACGTTGGTCAGTAACCTGTTGCTGAAATTTGTGCCAAGGGCGATGGGAACAACACTCAGCAGGTCTTCAGTTTTCCGGTTGAACACATCTACCGAACCGGTTACCCTATTGTCGAACAATCCGAAATCAAGGGCCAGGTTGATGTTCCTGGTTGTCTCCCATCTCAGGTTTGGATCGTACGCGCTTGGGCGGAATACACTGGTGAAGGTGTTGCCAAATTGGTACTGGGCGGCATTGTTACCGAGTGAGTACCTGGGAAGATATCCGTAGTAATCAATACCATCCTGCTGACCGGTGATACCCCAACCAGCACGGAATTTCAGGTTACTGATCACTTTAGAGCTCTTCAGGAAATTCTCGTCGCTGACCCTCCAGGCAAAAGCTGCAGACGGGAAAACGCCCCACCTGTTGTCTTTGCTGAAACGGCTTGTTCCGTCTGTACGAACACTACCGGTAAATATATACTTGTTGTCAATGGTATAGTTCAAACGGCCATAATAGGAAATCAAAGTATACTGGCCCTCAGATGTTGGGAACGGGGGTTCGGTTCCGGGCCTCATGGATTTATCGTACCGATAATCAGCAAAGTTCTTGCTGCTGTTCAGGAAGTCCTGGTAACCAGTACCCACCATCAGATCCAGACGGCTATTCAGTGCATTCAGGTCTTTGACGTAGTTCAGGTAGAAATCAAACAGCAGGTTTCTGCGGGCTGATTCATATTCGTTATTCACGCCACCGTAATGATTTACCCTGAATGGGTTGTTGGAGATATCCCACCTGCGGTATGTGCTCGGCGCACTATCCGTAACCACGATGGTGCCTTCGCCGCGGGACACGTCATAACCCAGGTTAAGGTTTGCACGCAGTCCTTTTACAAATGGCATGTTATAGTCGAGCTGCAGGTTACCGATGCTTCTCAATACATTGCTCTCATCTTCCCGCATATTCAGGAGACTCATTGGATTGATCGGAGCAAGATCGGTCGTTGGCGCACCCTGCGCATTGTTATTGATATAGGTGAAGTATCCGCCAAAGCGCGGGCTGTTCACCCTTACAGGCTGTGTGGGATCGAAGGCGATAGCACTTCCGATCGCTCCTTCATCAGCGAATTTATTTGCGGTTCTGGCGCCTTTGATGTTGAGGTCAACCTTAAGGTTATTCTTTAACAGCCTGGGGCTGAGGTTGAGGCTGATGGTCTGGCGCTGGAAGTTACCGTTCCTGAGGATACCATCCTGGTTGAGATGGCCGGCGGAAACCCTGAAAGGCAATTTGCCATTGATAGCAGCGCCGGAAGCGCCGAAGTTGAAGTCCTGACCCAGCGCGGTGCGATAGATCTCATCCTGCCAGTCGGTATTCACACCACCCAGTTTACCCTGGTCTGCTGTTGATCCTTTTTCCCGGATAATGGTACGTACCTGGTCCCCACTCAGCACATCCACTTTAGAGGAAGGCGTTTGAACGAACATTTGCGCGCCAAAGTTGAACTTGACATCGCCCCTGCTACCCTTTTTGGTAGTGATGAGGATGACACCGTTAGATGCCCTTGAACCGTAGATCGCTGCGGCTGAAGGATCTTTCAGGATGGTGAAGTTTTCAATGTCATTCGGGTTGATCATGTTCAACGGATTCGTTGAACCACTTATGCCTCCGTTATCTACGGGTACACCATCGATAACAATGAGGGGATCGTTGCTGGCATTCAGCGACGCACCACCACGGATACGGATACGGGATCCGGCACCGGGCGCACCACTGTTAGAAGAGATCTGAACACCTGCTACCTTTCCGGCAATCAGCTGCTCGGGTGACTGGAGGGCTCCTTTTACAAAGTCCTTACTGCTGATAGAGGCAACGGCACCAGTAAGATCGCGCTTACGGGCAGTACCATAACCAACCACCACTACTTCGTTCAGATTCGCCTGTGATTCATTGAGTGTAACCTTCAATTCGGTCCACTGTCCAACAGGTGTTTCCTGTTGTGCAAAGCCCACAGATGAAATGACCAGAATGGCATCGGCGCCGGACACGTTAATAGAGAAATAACCCGAGCCATTGGTATTCACACCATTGCTCGTGCCTTTCTGGATCACGCTTGCATTGGCAACCGGTGAACCATCTTTTGAATTGGTCACTGTTCCGGTCACCACCCTGCTTTGCGCAAAAGTGAACTGCAAAATGGCCAGCAGGAAAATGGTAAGCATCCCCGCACGAACCAACAATCGCTTAACTGTCATAAGTGTTGTTTTAAAATTTATCAGAAATTGAGTTCTTGGTTTTGACTTCTATATTTATCTGTTCAATACAAATTGCTTCCTCATCATTTTCCCGTTCACATCCAGCAGCAACACATAATTCCCTGCCGGCGCTTTGTCCAGGTTGAAAGCGGGTTCATCCAGCTTCACTTCATGCCTCCCCTTGGGCCTGGTTCCTAAATTCAAACTTCCGGTCCTCTGCCCCTGCATATTCCAGATGCTCACGTTCACTTTTCCGGTAGATGGTATTTCATAAACCATCACGGAGCTTTTTTTCACCGGGTTGGGATAAATGATGAGCGACCTGTCAGTAAAGTCTGGCCTCAGGTCATCCACAGAAGTGATGATAGGAGAAGACAGGTTGCGGTTGGTGTACACATAAAACTCACCCGGCTGGAGGGTAATATTTTCAGCAGTACCCGTGGCATTGCGCACGTTAGTACTGAGGTATGAATACCAGGGGCCCGCCTGCGGGAAAGTAACGGTACCGGTACGCGCCTGGATGTCGAAATTCCCGATCACCACTACCCTGAGCGAGTCACTCTGCACAGTCATCCATTTGAAGGCTCCTGCCAGATCACTGTTCACGTTGCTTCCGGTGAAGGTTGCGCTGAAATTAGGCGTTAGCCTGAGCTTGATCAGCATGGAATAAACCTGGTACAGGGTGTTCCTGTCGGCATCCTGCCTGTATTCCCAGCGGATCGGCTTGGGATCGGTACGGCACTGCTGGTTGGGATAAGGTTGGGGTACGTTGTTGGTAGAAGGGCAATAAGTTATTGAAAAATCATATCCAAGTTCGCCGAATTGCCAGAGCATTTTGGGTCCCGGCATCATAGCCCAGAAAGCAGTGGCCATCTGGTTTCGTTGCAGTGCAGTAGCCAGGTTACGGATATTGTATCCGCCTGATGCATTACCGAAACTGATGTTCTTAAACATCAGGCGCTCTTCGTCGTGGCTTTCCTGGTATCCGATCAGGAATGGATTGTTCCAACCTCGTTTGGTATGCAGGGCCCCATCAAAATTTGACCCTGGAACATAACCCATGGTGGCTTCATTAAAACTGCTGTTCAGGTTGCCCCAGAGCAGCATGCCTGCATCGGACAATTCTTTCTCTTCCGTGTTATCGGCAAAATGTTCGAGGATACAGTAACTCAGTGGCGAGGTGGTCTGCATACGCTGGTAAATACGTTTCCAGATATTCACGCGACTCAGGTCATAAGCGCTCCAGGCGTTGGTATTGCTGGGGTTGTTGGTCTGTGTAAATCCTTTTGAGAGGTCCCAGCGGAAACCGTCGAGTTTATAATTGACCAGCCAGTGGTCCACCACCCGGTCCACAAAATCTTTGGTGGCCTGTGACTCATGGTTGAAATCATACCCTACGTTGAATGGGTGTTTAGCATCTGGATTGAACCAGGGACTGTTGGCAGCGGGTTTTCCGCTGGCATTATCAAAATACAGCTGTACCATGGGCGACTGGCCGAAAGCATGGTTGAGGACCATATCCATCACCACGGCGATGCCCTGTCTGTGGCATTCGTCGATAAACCCTTTAAGAGCATTCTCCGTTCCATAGAATTTATCGGGCGCGAAAAAGAAAGACGGATTATATCCCCAACTGCTATTGCCTTCGAACTCTGAGAAAGGCATCAGGTGGATCACGTTCACACCCAGCCTTTTAATATAACTGAGGGTATCTTTCAGCGTGTTCCAATTGGGTTGGGCCAGGAAGTCGCGCAGCAGCAATTCGTAAATAACCAGGTTGCGTTTATCCGGACGCACGAAATTATTCACCTGCCAGGTATATGCAGGCTTGGCTGTTTGCAGGACGCTGACGATGCCCGTCGCCTTGCCAGTGGGGTATGCCATCAGGTTGGGATAGGTCGAGGTCGGGATAAACCGGTCGTTATTAGGATCGAGGACTTTTTCTGTATTGTAGTCGGCTACCCTGAGCGTTCCGTCCACCAGGTACTGGTATGCATATTCGCGGCCAGGAACCAGCCCGATGACGCGCAGCCAGTAGCGGTTGCCATCTGGGGTCTTGTTCATTTGAAAGGCCGAAGCCTGTGTCCAGTTGTTGAAATCCCCGGTGACGAAGATGTTGTTCTTGCCCGGGGCAAAAAACACGATGGTGGCTGAGGTATCACCGGATTCATAGTTGACCCCGTCTTTCACCCCTGCAGGCAGCGGGAGCACGGGTGTGGAGGTGGCCACGAAGAAACTTAGGGTATCCCTGACCGTTATCGTGCCGTCTGTGGCGGTAGCGATGATGGTTTGGTTGCCGCCCACGGAGATGGTCTGCTGTGCCTGTAGGCTGCTGACCCCATTCTGGGAGGCGATGACCGTGCCATTATAGCTGATGCTCAGGGTGGAGTTTGATGAGGCGGCAGTAGAGATGCTGACCAGGTCGCCGACATTCCTGGTCACAGGCTCTGGCAGTTGGGTGAATGTAGGCTGGCGGAAGGGTTCTGTGATGCGGACCTGCAGTCCAGCGTCGTAGACCGGGATGTACATGTCGCTCCCGTCGATATTCCTTTGCACCAGGGTACCGTTGCCATTGCGGAACAGCAGGGCGATCCTCTGGATCTTTTCGCTGGTGTTCGTAATACCAAAAAAGCTCCTGAGATCCCCAGTAATCGTGTATTTCCATTTATTATTCCCGAGCGAAACACATGCAGCCTGGGCATTGGTGGTGGCCCAGGTGAACTTTGAATACTTCCAGTCGGTAGATGAACTGCTGAGGTTGGTGATCACGCCAATGTGAACGTATACATCGTTGACTGAGCCGTAATTATTGAGCGAGAGATTGCCTTTGGTGGCATCCATGGTGATCTCCACTCCGGTGGAACTCTCCCTGATAAACTGCGGTGTAGTGACAAGCATCTGGGCTTTAACCAGAGTAGCAAGCAGCATACCCGGGAACAGAAGGGTCAGAGAACGCATTGGCAAACAGTTGTTGAGTTAGGACATAATATGTAATTTATACACACTGATTTAACAAAGTTGTGTAAATTTTACACACCAAACAAAGCCTGCAAGAATAATTTTTACGATTATTCAAAATATTTTTTGCTTAATCGATTAGCCCAAGTAATTGTCTAAGATCGCGGGATACTTCATTAATCAAATTTTTGCTGGATTTTCAGCATTCGGCGTGTAGAGTGCCCGATTTTCGCACGGTCATCTATTCGTTGCCCTACTAACCATAGGATCCTGCCAGCCGACTCTAATACAAAAACAGACTCTTTTTGTAAGAGGTTCAGTTTTTTGTCGATCAGGTAGCGGGCAACCTTCTTCTTTTTTTGCATGCCCAGCGGATAGAAATAATCGCCCTCTTTCCACCTCCTTAAAAGAAGGGGATATTGCAGCAGGGATGTATCAAGGTATGCCAGAGTGGGATCGGCGGGTGGGACGAAGCCAGCGTCATGATCGGTCAACTCAAGGATGAGCCTGCCACCGGGGAACCGGATCTCAGTGGTACCCTCCTCAATCACATAAATTGACGCATGATCTGTAGCAAGGGCTGACAGAATGAACCAGTTCCTGTTCTTAAGCAGACGATGGGTGGGTGACAGCATAAACCTGCCCGTGCCGGCGTCCATCAGCTTTTGGATGCCTTCCAGCTGTGAAGGGTTGAATCCATATGGAGAGAAGATTTCAAAAAGCAGGGTCCTGAGCGGAGCGCTCAGTTTCAGTTTCTCAACAGGCATGTGCAACTCCGAGCCTTTCTTCACCAACAGTTTGGAAAGCTTCCGGTCCACTGCTTCACGGTAAAGCATTTCCACTTCGCGGTACCTGCTCACGTCGGCCCGCAGGTTTACAGCCGCACCGGGCATGATCTTCTCGATCAGCGGAACCAGGTTGAGCCTCACGAAATTCCTGCTGTACTTATCGGAGAGATTTGAACTGTCTTCCACATGGGTAAGCCTTTGCTCCACTGCATAATCTTCAACCTCTGCCCGGCTTGCAAACAGCAGTGGCCGGGCCAGCTTTCCATGCAGCGGCAGGATCCCGCGGAGCCCTGCTATCCCTGAACCTTTGAACAGATTCATCAGCATGGTCTCTGCGTTGTCATCCGCATGGTGGGCAGTAAGCACACGATCCAGTTCTTTGTCCTGGAGCAACTCGTTGAACCAGGTATACCTTAATGTTCGTGCAGCCTCCTGGATGGATAACTTTCGAGAGTCCGCATAGTTAGAAGTGTCAAATCTCTTCACTTCCAAAACTACTCCCAACCCTGCAGCAAATTGAACCGTAAACTCCTCGTCACGGTGACTCTCGCTGCCCCTGAGTTGGAAGTTACAATGCGCCAGCACCAGGTTGTACCCTGCTGCCTTGCACAAATGTGCCAGCACCACAGAATCAACTCCCCCACTAACGGCTACCAATAGCCGATGACTAGGGTGAAACAGCTGTTCCGTTTCTATAAACTGCCTGAACCTTGTTAGTAGATCAGTCATCAGTATAAGAGGTCTTCGTAAATGGTATTCAATTCCCGCCAGGCATGGTCATCCCCCGCTTTCCTACAGGCCGCAAGCCCTGTTTCACAAACATTTAACGCTTCCTCCTTCTGCCCTTTTCTTACCAGCAGGGAAGCCAGGTGATAATAACTCCCCACATAGCCTGGATCAACCGCCAAAACTGCCCTGAAGGCCGCTTCTGCCTTATCCTCAGCCCCTTGCTTAATGTATTCCAGGGCCAGCGCGTGCTGCAAAAATGCATCACCGGGTTGCTGCCGGAGCATATCAAGTAACCTTTCAGTGCGATCCATAAAAATTATTAATTAAACCTAAACCTCTTTTTGTAAGATGTGTTATTATATTTGCGTAATAGTTGCATAAACAACCTTACTAATCTCACAATTGCATCATATGAAAATACTGGTCTGTATCAGTAAAACGCCGGACACCACTGCAAAAATAGCTTTCACGGATAACAACACGAAATTCGCCAGTGATGGCGTGCAGTGGATCATCAATCCTTACGACGAATGGTATGCCCTTGTTAAGGCCATCGAGATCAAGGAGAAAGACCCCTCCACCACCATCCATCTCATTACCATTGGTGGTGTCGATGCGGAGCCCATCATTAGAAAAGCCCTGGCACTTGGAGGTGATGAGGCTTTCAGGGTGAATTCAGAGCCCAAAGAGAGCTTCGACGTAGCCTCGCAGATCGCTGCGGTTGCATCGCAGAACGGATATGACCTCATCCTTACGGGTAAAGAAACCATCGACTATAACAACTCGTCTACGTCCGGTATGATCGCCGAACTACTCAACCTCCCCTTCATCAGCCTGGCCACTAAACTGGACCTGAGCGGTAACACCGCTACGCTGAACCGGGAAATCGAGGGCGGCGAGGAAACCGTAGAGGTGCAACTTCCGCTGGTGGCAAGCTGCCAGAAAGGTATGGCCGAAGCGAGGATTCCGAATATGAGGGGCATCATGGCCGCAAGGACAAAGCCTCTCAAGGTGCTTGACCCGGTTGCGTGTGAATCAACAACAGAAGTGGTAAGATATGAACTTCCACCAGCCAAAGCCGGTGTTAAACTGGTGCCGGCCGACAACCCGGCGGAATTGGTCCGATTACTTCATGAAGAAGCTAAAATGATCTAACCTTTTAAAAATCGAATTATGTCTGTATTAATATTCATCGATCATAGCGAAGGCATTGTAAAAAAGAATTCACTGGAAGCACTGAGCTATGGTTCCAGTCTGGCATGGGCCATGGGTGTTGAAGCGGCAGGACTCCTGCTGGGAACCGTAAAAGACGACCTCTCTTCACTCGGTAAATATGGTGTGAAAAAAATATATCAGGTGGGTGAGACCTCACTGGACCAGCTTGACGCACAGGTGTACAGCGCCGTCATCGCCTCAGCTGTTGAGCAGACCAATGCAAAGGTGATCGTGTTGTCGAACAACATCACCGGGAGGGCTACTGCCCCGTTGGTGGCCGCGCGATTGAAAGCTGGCCTGGTCTCCGGCGCCGTTGCACTGCCTGACCTGTCCAATGGTTTTGTGGTGAAAAAGAATGTGTTTTCTGGAAAGGCTTTCGCCCATGTCTCCATCAAAACAGACATCAAAGTCATTGCGATCAGCCCCAACTCCTATACCATCAATACAACTGATGGTCAAGCGGAAGTAGTATCGTTGAATACCACCATCCCCGAAAAGAAAGTAAAAGTGATAGCCACCAATAAGATCACCGGTAGTGTACCCCTGGGTGAGGCGGAACTCGTGGTCAGTGGCGGAAGGGGCCTGAAAGGACCTGAGAACTGGGGAATGGTTGAAGAACTTGCGGGCCTTATCGGTGCAGCAACCGCCTGCAGTCGTGCTGTAGCCGACGCCCATTGGCGCCCACACCATGAACACGTTGGACAAACAGGACTGGCCATCACACCAAATCTTTATATCGCCATAGGCATCTCGGGAGCCATTCAACATCTGGCCGGCGTGAACCGCAGCAAGGTGATTGTAGTGATCAATAAAGATCCCGAAGCTCCATTCTTCAAAGCCGCGGACTACGGCATCGTTGGCGATGCCTTTGACGTGGTTCCACTGTTCATTGAAGAAGTGAAAAAATTAAAGAACGCTTAAGTCTACAGGCCCTTTTTTTCTTATTTTCGTCCCCAGTTATGAAGAAGATCGAACTGGAAATCGTGGCCTTATCGCACAGTATCACACAAACCCACTCCTATGCGGTGGTACTGGGTGAAGTCAATGGCCTCAGAAAGTTACCCATTGTAATAGGTGGTTTCGAGGCTCAAGCCATTGCAGTTGCCCTGGAAAGAATGCAGCCAAGCCGGCCGCTAACGCACGACCTCATGAAGAATTTCATGATGGCATTCAGCGTGGACCTGCACGAAGTAGTGATCTCCGATCTCCAGGAAGGTATTTTCTATTCCAAACTTCTTTGCAGTAACGATAAAGATACCGTGGAAATAGATTCACGCACTTCAGATGCGCTCGCACTTGCCGTAAGGTTCGGCTGCCCCATTTACACCTACGAGAACATTCTCGAAAGTGCGGGCATCCTCACGGAAGATGCAGGTGGCGGAAAGAAAAAAACCGTCACCACCACCACCCAGGAAGGTGCCGCGTCCCAGGACGATCTGAAAGATATGAGTCTGGAAGACCTGCAGAACCTTTTGAACGATGTACTGGAACAGGAGGATTATATCAGGGCCGTCGCCATACGCGACGAGATCAACAGCCGCGGCGGCAAATGATCATATTTCCAAATTGCAAAATCAATCTCGGCCTCCAGGTCCTTGGAAAAAGGCCTGACGGATATCACAACCTCGAAACGGTTTTCTATCCTGTACCATACACCGATATTCTTGAGTTCGTCCCCGCCCGATCTTTCGGGTTTCAAAGCTCAGGACTTACCATCAGTGACAACCCCTCATCCAATCTCTGTGTACGCGCGTATGACCTGCTTACCGCATTGTACCCCGATCTCCCTCCGATCAATATGCACCTGCACAAATTGATCCCCATGGGCGCGGGCCTTGGCGGCGGATCGGCAGACGGAAGCTTCACACTGGTTTCGCTGAACGAATATTTTCAACTGGGACTCTCAACCGAGGCCCTGGTAGACCTTTCCCTGAAATTAGGCAGCGACTGTCCGTTCTTCATCAAAAATCAACCCGTGATAGCCGGCGGACGGGGAGAGATCATGGAACCGATTGAACTGGATCTCAGTCATTACACCATCGCCATCATACACCCGGGTATACATATCAGCACCGCCCAGGCGTTTTCGGGTGTGGTTCCTCGTAGCCAGTCACGGGGTCTCCGTTCCCTGGTCAGCGAACCAGTCAGTGAATGGAAGAACAGGATGTTGAATGATTTCGAGACCACTGTGTTTGCCCATTTCCCGGAGATCGGCAAGATCAAGGAACTGCTATATGAACATGGCGCCGTATACGCCTCTATGAGTGGCAGCGGTTCAGCCGTTTATGGCCTGTTCACCCAACCACCCGCCCTTCCCCTCCAGCCCTCCTGGAAACTGATCCAGGTACCGTTAAATTAGTTATCTTTGATACATGCAACATTCTATTCTTGCATCCAACCTCGACCTTCTTAATCATTAGCTAATTGGCTGATTGCCCAATTGGCTAATTCTTCTTTGCAACTTTCTTCCATTTATCGAACTTCTTAACTGCAGCAATCATGCAACAATATTTTATTGATCTCGAAGAGAAATACGGCGCCCATAACTACCACCCACTTCCCGTTGTCCTCAGCAAAGGCCAGGGCGTGCACGTCTGGGACGTGGATGGCAAACCCTATTTTGATTTCCTGAGCGGGTATTCCGCCGTGAACCAGGGACATTGCCACCCGGTCATCGTCCGGGCCCTCCAGGAGCAGGCACAAAAACTAACCCTCACGTCAAGGGCCTTTTACAACGACCAGCTGGGAGAATACGAAAGGTATATCACCACTTATTTCGGGTACGATAAAGTACTACCCATGAACACGGGCGTAGAAGCTGTTGAAACTGCGATCAAACTTGCCCGCCGATGGGGTTATATCCATAAGGGCATCCCGGAAAACAAGGCTAAGATCGTGGTGTGTGCCCATAACTTCCATGGCCGAACCAGTACCGTGATCTCCTTCAGCACGGACCCTTCTTCCTACGAAAAATTCGGCCCCTATATGCCCGGATTCATCGTGGTCCCATACAACAACATCCCCGCCCTCGAGGAAGCACTAAAAGATCCGAATGTTTGCGGATTTTTAGTTGAACCGATCCAGGGCGAAGCAGGTGTTATTGTACCCACCGATGGTTACCTCGCGCACGCCAAAGCCTGCTGCACCTACGCCAATGCATTGTTCATCAGCGATGAGATCCAAACCGGGCTATGCCGGACCGGCAAGCTACTTGCCTGCGACCACGAACAGGTAAGGGCCGATATCCTCATCCTCGGCAAGGCCCTGAGCGGGGGTACTATGCCCGTTTCCGCCGTGCTGGCAGACGACCAGGTGATGCTCACCATCAAACCCGGTGAACATGGGTCCACCTATGGCGGCAACCCCCTGGCTTGCAGGGTAGCCATGGCCTCCCTACAAGTGCTGAAAGATGAAAATATGGCCAACAATGCAGCCCAAATGGGTGAGCTCTTCAGGAAACTCCTGGTGGACCTTGGCCACCAAAACATCCGCGAAGTCAGGGGCAAGGGCCTGATGAATGCCATCGAAATTGAACACCCCGATAAAGATGCAGCCTGGCATTTCTGTATGGAACTCAAGGAAAACGGCTTACTGGCCAAGCCTACTCACGGCGACAAGATCAGGTTCGCTCCACCTTTGGTGATCAATGAATCCCACATCAGGGAATCGGTTAATATTATTCGCAAAAGCCTCTCCGTGATTTCGTAAATTTGCAGCGCAAAGCATTGATATGACTGAAGAAAAATCGTTGAACTTCCTGGAAGAGATCGTTGAAGAGGATCTGAAAAGCGGAAAACATAAGTCCATCCATACCCGGTTCCCCCCGGAACCCAATGGCTACCTCCATATCGGCCACGCAAAAAGCATATGCCTGAATTTCGGACTTGCCGATAAGTATGGCGGGAAAACCAACCTCCGTTTTGATGATACCAATCCCGTTACAGAGGATACTGAATATGTGGACTCTATCCAGGAAGATATCAAATGGCTTGGATTCCATTGGGACAACGTTTTTTATGCATCCGACTATTTCGAACAGATCTACCTGTTTGCCGTTGAATTGATCCGGAAAGGACTCGCCTATGTTGACGACTCCACATCTGAAGAAATTGCCGCTGCAAAGGGAACGCCTACCGTACCCGGCAAACCCAGCCCTTTTCGCTCTCGGAGCGTGGAAGAGAACCTGCAACTCTTCCAGGACATGCGGGCCGGAAAATATCGCGACGGCGAGAAAGTGCTGAGGGCCAAACTAGATCTCGCTTCCCCCAATATGCATATGCGTGACCCAATTATGTACCGGATCAAGCATGCCCATCATCACCGCACCGGCAACAACTGGTGCATTTATCCCATGTATGATTTCGCACATGGGCAGTCAGATTCACTGGAAAAGATCACGCATTCCATATGCACCCTGGAATTTGAAGTCCATCGTCCGTTGTATGAATGGTTCATAGAAAAATTAGAGATCTATCCTTCGCGTCAGTTCGAATTCGCCAGGCTCAACCTGAACTACACGGTCATGAGTAAACGTAAACTCTTGCAGCTGGTGAACGAAGGTTATGTTGACGGCTGGGACGATCCCCGAATGCCTACCATCTCGGGCCTGAGAAGAAGAGGATATACGCCCGCTTCGGTTCGCAATTTCTGTGATCGTATCGGCGTGCAGAGAAGGGAGAATATCATCGACATGGGCCTGCTGGAATTCTGCGTGCGCGAAGACCTGAATAAAAGCGCGCTTCGCCGCATGGCCGTGCTCGACCCCCTGAAACTGGTGATCGACAACTATCCGGAAAACAGCGTGGAAGAACTTGAAGGCGAGAACAATCCAGAGGCACCGGATAACGGGGGCTACAGGAAATTACCCTTCAGCCGGGAACTCTGGATCGAAAAGGAAGATTTTATGGAAGTTCCGGCAAAAAAATGGTTCAGGCTGGCGCCGGGTGCTATGGTACGACTGAAAAATGCATACATCATCAGGTGTGAATCATTCGAAAAAGACGAGGCCGGCAACATTACTGCCATCCACTGCAGTTATATCCCTGAAAGCCGCAGCGGTAACGACACGTCCGGGATCAATGTGAAGGGAACGATCCACTGGGTCTCCGCTCAACACGCCATTAAAGCAGAAGTGAGGTTGTACGACAGGCTGTTCAAGGTAGAGGATCCGGCATCGGAAGAGGACTTCAGGCAATTGATCAACCCCGGTTCCCTGGAGATCATACCAAATGCATACCTGGAACCTTCCCTCGCAGATTCCCAGGAGACAGATTGCTACCAGTTCATACGGAAAGGATATTTCTGCCTGGACAGTAAACTGTCCACTCCTGGCAAACCGATCTATAACAGAACAGTAACCCTGAAAGACAACTGGGCCAAACTGAGTAAATAAAGATTGTTGTTACTCTATCATTGCAAACGGAACAACTATTCCGTTTTTCCTGTGGTAGACAACAATTCTGTTTTCTTTAAGGAGGCGGATGGAAATACTGCGGTGATCATCAGAACAACGGCCGAGAGCAGCATCAGGTAGATCCCGACCTGTTTTTCAGGACAATATCCCCTGTAACATTCCACGTAAACAATGAAAGTCTTGATGGCGTACGCGAGGTTAAGCGCCATCAGCAACAGGTTAAGCCTTTTGAGGGAAATCCTCGGCACAAACTGGCAGACTACACTGGCAAATGACATAAACGTAAGCCATTTCCCGGGCTTCCCATAAAGGTTGTACTCAGAGAAAAAACCAGTAAACGATTTATTGAGATCAGGGTAATACGCCCAGGGAAGAAAACACGCAATAATCATGACGATCGCAGCAAGCAAGGTGACCCACTTTGAATAGCGCGAAATTGAATTCATACGGCAAGATAAATAAAAAGGGCCAGTTGTTTGGGTTTGTATGATATCATAAAAGCGGAATGGAACTGCTTTGCTTTGCCAAGCCGATTCATGACATAAATAAAAAAAAAGACCATCGCGGTAACGATGGTCTTTTCAAAAAAGGGAGGTTCCGAGCGGATTCGAACCGCTGTGGAAGGTTTTGCAGACCTCTGCCTAGCCACTCGGCCACAGAACCCGATAACAGTTGACAAATGTAGGAATTTCCTGCTAAATTTGCTTAAAACAAATTACTAACCTTCCTTTTAACGGCAAAAGCCCACCCTGTTGTATAGTCATGCATCGAATTCAAGATTCTGAACTAATTATTAATAGTCGCGGCGCCATTTACCATCTCGATCTCAGGCCCGAAGAGCTCGCACCTACGGTGATCACCGTAGGTGATCCGGGGCGCGTTCAGGAGATCAGTAAACATTTCGATAAACTTGAGCATCAGGTACATCATCGCGAATTCATCACCCACACTGGCTGGCTGGGCAACAAAAGGATATCAGTGGTGTCAACAGGAATCGGACCGGACAATATCGATATTGTGATGAACGAACTGGATGCCGTTGCCAATGTGGATTTCCAAAGCCGCCAGGTTAAACCACACCATACGGCACTGCAAATCTTCAGATTAGGCACCTCGGGTTCCTTACAGGAAGATATCGATGTGGACAGCATGGTGGCCGGAACACATGGCCTGGGACTCGACAATCTTCTCCACTTCTACCGCCCGGACAACCACGAAGAGGAGAGACATATCCTGCAGTCCTTTATCACCCACACCCAAATGGCCCAGCCATTCTCCATGCCATACATCAGCTCCGCTTCCGCCACATTGCTGAAGCATTTCGCAGTTGGCTACCACCATGGCATTACCGTCACCTGCCCCGGGTTTTATGGGCCGCAGGGTCGGGTATTGAGGCTGGGGCTTGCCAGGCCCGACCTGATCAACCTGCTGCAGGATTACAGGTTCGGACCACACAGGATCTCCAATTTTGAAATGGAGACCTCGGCCATCTACGGCTTAGGCAAATTATTGGGGCATCAATGCCTGTCGTTAAACGTGATTGTGGCCAACCGGATAAAAAAATCGTTTTCGGAAGACGGAAAAGCAGCAGTTCAACGTTTAATCATAAAATCACTCGAGATCATTCAATCCATATGACCCAGAAAAACGCAATCCAATTTCAAAAGTACCAGGGAACTGGAAACGATTTTATCATCATTGACGGGCGTGGACAATTGCCTGAGCTCACCGAAGAACAGATCAGGCATTTATGTGACCGCCGTTTCGGTATTGGGGCAGACGGCCTGATGATCTTCCTGGACCGGGATGGATATGATTTTGAAATGAAATATTATAATGCCGATGGCAGGGAAGGCAGCATGTGCGGCAATGGCGGAAGATGCATAGTGCGGTATGCCTACCATAGCGGCCTCCACAAAGAGGTATATTCTTTCCTGGCTGTGGATGGACCGCATGAAGCTGAGATCGATATCAATGGCTGGATAAGGCTCAAAATGGGTGATGTATCAAAAGTACAAATGCATGGGTCTGATTTTGTCCTGAATACCGGTTCGCCTCACTTTGTGCGGTATGTGAACTATATACATGAGCATAAAGTAACGGAAGAAGGCCGACAGATCAGGAACAACCCAACTTATGTACAAGACGGCATCAATGTGAACTTCGTAGAAGTGATCAATGACCACACCATTTATGTAAGAACATACGAGCGGGGCGTGGAGAATGAAACCCTCAGCTGCGGAACCGGCGTAACGGCTTCGGCCTTAGTTTCAGCGCACAATGACACCGGCTTCAACCAGGTAAATGTGCAGACACTGGGCGGAAAATTATCTGTTGAATTCGACAGGGTCCATGAAACCGAATACCGGAATATCTGGCTATGCGGACCGGCGGAATTCGTTTATAAGGGGGAAGTATTAGAGATTGGCTAATTGGCTAATTAGCTAATTGGCTGATTCTTTGATGCTGAGTTCTCTCAATTAGCCAATCAGTGAATTGGCGGATTAGCGAATTCCGAAAATCAGAATTTCCTGCAAAAGTCGAAGCCCTAATC
>Ga0315901_10001361_pt1 | contig 35473 bp, 25 predicted proteins | sample LakEriMetagenome_10_FD_203761 | JGI IMG/M metagenome (GOLD analysis project Ga0315901, IMG submission 203761) | Freshwater fungal communities from buoy surface, Lake Erie, Ohio, United States - Buoy 2 MA116 | ecosystem: Environmental > Aquatic > Freshwater > Lake | place: USA: Lake Erie, Ohio...
GGTGCACTTTGACGACATGGAAACCTCAGAGCACACTAAAATGAAGCCTCTTGCCATACCTATAGCTGTTGAGCATCCAAGTCGTCTGATTCTTTCCGTAGACGTGGCTAGCATGCCAGCTAAGGGGTTACTGGCCGAAAAATCACGCAAAAAATATGGTCCAAGACGCGATGAGAGACCTGCTGGGTGGATGCACGTGCTGCGAAACGTTGCAAGACTGACCTTACCTGATGTGGTCATCACGACAGATTCCCATAAAAGATACCCTAAAGCCATTAGGCGTCATCTACCTAACGCCAACCACATTCAAGTGAAAGGAAGAAGGGGCTGCGTTGCTGGGCAGGGTGAACTTAAGGTCGGTGGGTGGGATCCATTGTTTTCTCTAAATCACACGGCCGCCATGCTTCGTGCCAACATCTGCCGCCTGATTAGACGCAGCTGGTGCACCACAAAGAAAAAAGAATGCCTTCGCCAGCACATAATGCTTTACGTCATGTGGCACAACGAAACCATTATTGCCAAGCAGCAGGGACGAGCGCGGGTGTTCCCTTTCCCGAAGGTAGCCTGAAAAGCACATGACGCATCTGCCTCAGGCAATGCCCACTCCCGCAGATCCACGAAATAGTGTGGTCGTGGCTTGTTATGCATAAATCACTAAAGTGACTTTGCTAGATTGGCACAATTAAGTCGGCCAGTTTTTATTCGTGCTGCTGGTCATACCAGCCGTCACCCTTGCGGCGCTCGTGAATGAGTGCCCAAGCAGCTCCGCAGAACAATTTCCCGATATTAGTTAGATCAGGGTCATCCATGGGAGCTTCAGTTCTGACGACGATGTTGAGCTGATCGCACTGAGACGCAAGCTCCCGCAGAGCTTCAATATCGTTTTTTGCCTGAGCAAGGGTGTCGTAGAAAGCGACTTTGTAGGCTCTATCGGTGCTTCGGCTCACCACAGCGGGTTCTTTTGGCGGTCGACTTAAGGTCCTGCGAGGTTGAATAGCACTTTGAAAGGCGACTTTACCCGGTTGTTGCTGGCGATGTCCTGAACTGGAGTCTGGACTTGCTTGCGAGGATGCTTGTTGGTCATCGCGCCCAGCCTGACGATTTTCGTGACGCTGGCCGTGTCCGTTATTTCGTTCACCATGCTGGTTTTTATTGTTATGTCTATTCCTACCGCCTCGACCCCGTCGCGACATATTCTTGGACTCCTCTAACAGCTTGGCTTGTCGGAATTTATTCTATTTAAGACGGTTGCTAGCACATCATCGATTTTAATCCGCTGTTGAACGGCCGTATCGCGATCGCGGATGGTTACCGTATTATCATCAAGTGACTGCATATCAACCGTGAGGCAAAACGGTGTTCCAATTTCATCGTGCCTAGCGTAGCGCTTACCAATAGACTGCTGCTCATCGTAACTAACATTGAGGCCAGCGCGTCGGAGGGTTTTAACGATTGATCGTGCTTTTTCCGGAAGGCCGTCTTTTTTTACGAGTGGTAATATAGCTGCTTTATAGGGGGAAAATTTTGGGTGAAGTTTTAATACCACTCTAGATTTTTCTTGTCCCTCGTGGTCTACGCCTTTTTCTTCATGGTAAGCATCAAGAAGGAAGCATAACACGCTGCGCGTTAGGCCTGCCGCCGGCTCGATTACGTATGGCGTGTAGCGCCAACCGTTTTTACCAGTGCTGGGATCTGGTTTGTTTTGGTCAAAATAACTAAGTTTCACACCAGTCGCCTCGGCGTGTTTACTGAGGTCGTAGTCAGTTCTGGAAGCGATGCCTTCAAGTTCGCCCCAACCCCAAGGGTACAAGTACTCAACGTCAAAACATGCGTCACTATAGTGGGCCAGCTCGTCGTCACTATGAGGACGAAGTCTAAAATTATCATCTTTATTAGAAAATCTTTTATACCAAGCCATGCGTTCGCCGCACCAGTATTTCATCCATTCATTCTGGGTGCCTGGCTCACAAAAGTATTCCATTTCCATCTGCTCAAATTCGCAGGATCTGAAAATAAAGTGTTCTACGACGATTTCGTTACGAAAACTTTTGCCCATCTGGGCGATGCCAAAAGGGATTTTCATGGACATACTTTGTTGAACGTTCAAAAACTGAACAAACATCGCCTGTGCGGTTTCAGGTCTAAGATAAACGGCAGACTTCGCAGCGATCTCATCGACGGTGGCCCGTTTTTGTTCTGGCGTCATGCTGGGTTCTACCGCAGCCAACATCTCGAGGGTAGGGTCGACGGGGCCAAGATTGGTTTTGAACATGAGATTAAACTGACGCTCTGCACTCAAATTGGGGCAGCTGCATACCGGGCACACATAGCCGCGCTCATTAACATTAGCGCGAAGTTTCTCTCCCGAGCTTTTGCCCCCTTTGTGAAACGTCATCTCGGTGCCGGGTTTATGTTGCGGCGCCTTGTCAGCCCTAAAACGCTCTCTGCAATTTAGACAATCGACGAGCGGGTCAGAGAACCCCGATAGATGGCCAGACGTTTGCCAGACACGCGGATGCATCATGATACTGGCGTCGATACCAACGATGTCCTCGCGCTCGTAAACCATGGCCTTCCACCACTCGTTGGCGATATTTCGTTTAAGCTCGACGCCTAGCGGACCATAGTCGTAGCAGCTGCGAAGGCCGCCATAGATCTCGGAGCTTTGAAAAATGAAGCCCCGTCTTTTGCAAAGGGATACGATTTTCGACATCAAGTCATTGGACGTTTCGGAATTCATGGATACTTGACCTAACCTAACAGTAAGTTGCAGCACACCGCCAAAGGATTCCATGCCTGCAGGGGGTTCTTAGAATCTCGTTCGAACATGCCCGAAGCGGCGGTAGTAAGCTCTCTATATTACAACCATTTATTGAACATGGCGACGTGTTCTTAATAAAAGCTAAGGCGCACACACGCGAGAGTCGGGACCAAAAAATAGCCCCTTTTTAAGGCAATGCGAGATAGCCTCGCTGAGATATGTTATGCAAGTGCCTGTTTACCTTGAGTTTTAGTAGTTTAAAAGATAGGATCAAGGCCTGTTCTGATTGTCTTTAATTCAAGCGTCCCGAACCTATGTCGGCAGGAAATTAGTCACTCCTTACATCGCACCATGGAGCAACAAAATGAGTAAACGTGTCCCAGGATCCCAAAAAGCTGCACCCACAAAATCGCCGACAAGCAAAGTCACGAGCTCAAGTCGAGCTCTTGATTACAAAGTCAAAGATATTTCCCTAGCTGAATGGGGCCGGAAAGAAATTGAAATCGCTGAAAAAGAAATGCCGGGACTGATGGCTCTTCGGGCCGAGTACAAGGGCAAGAAACCTCTTAAAGGAGCGAGAATCGCTGGTTGTCTTCACATGACCATTCAAACTGCGGTGCTCATTGAGACACTAGTTGAGCTAGGAGCCGATGTTCGCTGGTCTAGCTGTAATATTTTCTCAACGCAAGATCACGCGGCTGCTGCCATTGCAGCTGCTGGGATCCCGGTGTTTGCTTGGAAGGGTGAGACACTTAAGGAATATGACTGGTGCATTGAGCAGACATTGATGTTTGGTGATAAGCCGCTGAATATGATTTTGGATGACGGCGGGGATCTGACCGTGATGGTTCATAACCAGTATCCTCATCTACTAAAGCATATCAAAGGCGTTTCTGAGGAGACGACTACTGGAGTTCATCGGCTTTACCAGATGTTTGAAAAAGGCAAACTGAAGATACCCGCGATCAACGTCAACGATTCGGTTACGAAGTCAAAGTTCGACAATCTTTATGGTTGCCGAGAATCCCTAGCGGATGGGCTTAAGCGAGCAACCGATGTCATGGTTGCTGGTAAGGTTGTGGTGGTCGCTGGTTACGGTGATGTTGGTAAGGGCTGCGCCCATTCGATGCGCGGATTTGGCGCTCGAGTTTTGATTACTGAAATTGATCCAATCTGTGCGCTGCAGGCAGCTATGGAAGGGTTTGAAGTTGTAACGATGGATGACGCCGCATCTGAAGCTGATATTTTTGTGACAGCCACCGGTTGTGATGCAGTTATTACGGACAAGCATTTCAAGCAGATGAAAGACAATGCAATTGTTTGTAACATTGGCCATTTTGATAGTGAGATCGATGTGGCGTGGCTGGAGAAGAATTGTCGCAAGGAGATTAACATCAAGCCGCAGGTCGATAAGTTTGAGTTATCCAACGGTCGCTCGTTGATATTGTTGGCGAGAGGGCGTTTGATGAATTTAGGTTGTGCTAATGGTCATCCAAGTTTCGTTATGTCGACAAGCTTCACCAACCAAACTATGGCCCAAATCGAACTTTGGACGAACGCATCAAAGTACAAGGTTGGTGTGTACACGCTACCTAAAAAACTTGATGAGAAAGTCGCTATGCTTCACCTTCAGAAGCTTGGCGTCAAGTTGACCAAGCTCACGAAAAAGCAGTCTGATTATCTTGGCATTCCAGCTGAGGGGCCATTTAAGCCAGATCACTACCGTTACTGAGATTAATTGGATTGATGCATTCTGATCAGAGCCGGCCTTGTAGGCCGGCTTTTTTGTCGGTTTTAATTTAAAATTCTAGTAGGTCAAACTTGCCTATCATAAAGCCGCGCCTTCAGGCGTATCATAGACGTATAAACAAGGCGAAAACACCAGATTATGGTCATCCGATTCTCAAAATCAGCGATCGAGCAGCCCAAAGATGAGGTTGTCGCGGCGGCAGACGATATGAAGAAATTTATAGCTGCAGCCTCTTCAGTGGTGGTTGGGAAAGATCATCAACTCAAGATGGCGTGGTGTTGTGTTGTTGCCGGGGGACATCTTTTAATTGAAGATTTACCCGGAATGGGGAAAACAACGATGGTTAAAACCATCGCGCGGTTGCTTGATTTGCCATGGAAGCGAGTACAATGCACCAGCGACATGCTTCCGGCTGATATAACAGGCGGGAGTGTCTACGATGAGGCATCGAAGTCGTTTCTGTTTATGCGAGGACCAATATTTGCAAACCTCGTTATGGCTGACGAGTTAAATCGCGCGTCTCCGAAGTCACAAAGTGCTTTTTTACAGGCTATGGAAGAATTATCCGTGACCGTGGATGGGCAGACCTATGAATTGCCTAAACCGTTTATCGTCATGGCAACGCAAAATAGCCTCGACAGTTCGGGGACAAATCCACTGCCTGAGTCGCAGTTGGACCGCTTTATGATGAGTTTGAGTTTAGGGGTTCCGACGAGAGACGTTGAAAAGAAGCTTTTGACATCCCCACCACGCGCAGATCTTTTAGAAACATTACCACCCGTGATTAGCTCCAACAGGCTTGTGCAGATTAGCCGACTCGCGTCCAGCGTTCACGTTGGCGAAAGAGTGGCCGACTACATCATGGATTTCGCCCAGTGGATTCGTGACAGAGCACACGGCGTGTCACCTAGAACAGTATTGGCGTTAACAGCGTCGAGTCGCGCTTGGGCACTCAGTCATGGACGTGATTTTGTTACTCCGGCTGACGTACAAGAGGTTGCCATCAGTGTTTTACAGCATCGTTTAACGTCGAAACGGCAGGGCGAGGCGCTGTCTCGTCAAGACATAGTCATTGAGGCGTTAAAGACGGTTGAAGTGAGTGGGTGATGCCTGCACATGCTGCCAAAACTGATCGTTTCATTCTGTTTTGGCAACGAGTGCGGAAGTTTTTTGGCGTTACATCAGACCGTATTTATATCCTTCCGACTTGGTATTGTTTAGTATTCAATATGTTGCTTCTTGTTTTGTTTGTTGCGAGCTTTCCGCTGCGTAATCCGTCATTGCTCGTTTTAGTTTTTGCAATGGTATTTATTCAGCTTTTGTCTATGGTCGAAACACACGTTAATCTTCGTGAAATCGAGATTGAACCGACTGGTGTCAACCTTTTGGAGGCAGGCCAGCAATCCGAAATCGCAATTCAGACAAGAAGTCGCGAAAGTTCATTTGGTCTAAATTTCAGATTTCTTGAGGGTGATTTAGCCAAGGAGTTTGCGGACGGAGTGGTTCATCGCGGCGTGCTGCGCAAAATTATTCTTAGTGAGTTTGTGTACGCTCTTTTTAAAAGCTTCCGCTCTGAATCTATTAAAGCATTCGACTTTGTTACGGTCTCAAGAGATCCTAAATTTATTCGGCTTCCCATATTATCTAAAACAAGAGGCTACTACCGATTGCCGCCCATCATTGTCTCATCGTTTTTTCCTTTTGGGCTATTTCGTGCGGTAAAGTTTGTCAATCTCGAGTCGTATTACATTGCATACCCGGCGCCGCGTGCGTCGAAGCGGCAAACTGAATCTTTTGATCAAGTCGCACAGGATGTACAACGGGCAAGTTCTGGGGCTCACCTAAACGGCGGTGACGACTATAATCATCACCGCGAATTTTTGGCAGGGGACCCACTTCGACGTATCGATTGGAAAGCCTCGTCAAGGCGAGGTCTGAAAATTGTAAAAGTGTTCGGTTCGTCAGGACTCGTACGCAGTAATGTCTTGAGATGGCGCGACACAATAGCTGCCGATGATGAAGGGAAGTTATCTGAACTAGCATTTTCCGTAATAAAATCTAGCCAAGATGGTGTCTTCTTTTCTCTTGAATTACCACAGCAGAAGACCCGTATCGCCAGCGGTGAAAATCATAAGCGTGAATGTCTGAAACTGCTTGCGACTTTTAGACGATAAGATGACAGCACGCCGAGGTAGTTAGGTGAACGCAAAAGACCTTAAAGACGTCGACTATGCAGCCCTCGGACTTATTGCGCTTTATCCGTTTGTTTTGCATCAGCAGTTGGAGAGTGGACATGGTTTTGTTTTATTCGTCCTTAGTTTTTTTGTAGCCGGTTATTTGTGGTGGTCTTTAAAAAACGCATGGCGTTGGAATTGGCTTACGAGAGTTGCGTTGGTCGTCGTGGTTGGATGGACTGTGGTCGTGACAGATGTGACGCGATCAACGTATCTTTTGTACTCTATTTTTCTGGTCACGATTTTATTTTTTTCATCCTCCCAAAATCGGTGGGGGCGAAGCATGCGTTGCCTGTGTGGCATTTTTATTAGCTTAGCATTATTTACAAGCGTTCCCTTGGAGTTCGGATTACCAGCGGCGATTCTCGCAATTCTCGTTTTTGTTGGCGGCCTTTTAAGCGTGTGGTCTGGAATGAGTTTGAATAACTCAATTATCTGGTTCACTAAAAGATCGTTTCGCAAAGAGACGGTGTTTTTAATCATGTTTGTTACGGGCATTACCGCGATTGGTATTGGTCAAGCTCAGAACTATGCAAGTAGACGCCTTGGGCAATCTGGGCTAGCGTCTTCGCTTGCTCCAGGCTCCATCACCCGTCTCGCATTGTCATCAGAGTTGGCCATCAAGATCGATTTTCCGGTAGCGACGCAAATGCAGGCGTCGGCTATATATATTCGCGCAAACTCACTAGATCAATCACTCGGGCTCGATTGGTTACCTGGTACGAGTAAAATTTTGTCCACAACATCAATGAAGCCTGATGACTTGGAATATTCTGTGGCGCTAGCTCCTAGGCACATGGAGTTCACGCCCGTAATCGACTATGGAGTAAATATGTTTGACCCTGCTATGCATGGTCGAGCACTGGCTCCTAGGGATAATGGAGCATTCATTGGTGGGGGCTTTACAAATGGTTGGCGTCACTACAGGGCAACTAGTCGAGCGACTCCAGTTCATGGACTGTCGGAGACGAGTTTGGCAAACCTTCTTTTGGTTGAGGGTCAGGTTGATCCTGAGGTGAAAAAATTAGCCGTAGGCTTTGCCGCTCATACTGATGACTTAAAATCGTTCTTGGTTAATCTGTCCAATTATTTTAAAGCCTCAGGTTTTGTTTATTCACTGAGTCTTCCGGGTGAAACTGGAGATTTGAAGAATTTTTTATTCGGGACGAGGGTTGGTTTTTGTGAGCACTATGCTGCTGCTAGTGCAACACTTGGCAGGTTAGCGGGGTTTCCAACGCGGGTGGTCACTGGGTTTCAGGGCGGAGTTTTGGACGCATCGTCATCCACGCTATACGTGCGCGATCTTGATGCGCATGCATGGACGGAATTCTGGGACAATACTCATAAAACCTGGGTTCGCTATGATCCGGTTGCTTATGTTGCCCCCTCGCGTGTTGATGGTGGGGCGGCTTATTTTTTACGGTCGCAGGGACATTCGATCGCAACCGACATGGAGTTCGCAAGCCGGATATGGCTTATGCGTGCTCAGATCGAGCTAGATGAATTTTTATCCGGGCTGAATTCTAATTTATCTCAGGATGTTGGTCAGAGAATTATTGAATACGGCGAGGAACTGGCTCTCGTTGGTGTCTTCGGTTTGACCATGTCTTACGTTTTCCTTGTGTATAGACGACATAAACGACAGCGGGGCCAACCGGAACGTGATGTCATAGTTATGTTAGATAAATATTTTGAACGAAGACAATTGGGTCGAAACAAGGGCGAGCCGATAGTAGTTTGGCTTACCAGGTGCGCCGGGTTTTACGATGACAGCACAAAAGCTCACATCAAAGCATTTTGTGAATCTCACAGTCGGTTTTGCCATGGACGACGTCACTTAGACGATGACTTATGGACCATGTACAAGCTTGCCAAGTTAATTGTTCGTTCGAAAAAGATGGAATCAAGATCTCGATAAAAGCCACGATTTCATTCACCTTGGTGGGCAGGCTTTTTGTTTTGCCAAGCGTCGGGCGCGATCCGTTATCTGGACTTAGGTCCTTCATACTTGGTATCATGGAAGAAGCATCAAAATTCGTACTGATTTCAGCAATATACATCCGGCCTTAAGTTTTTAGGATTTTTTCCGATAAGACTTGTCCCGATGGGGCATGCTTTTGGAGGCTTTTACATGAAAGACGACAAGTTCGGTTCTGACAAACGCAAAAAGCACAATGAGCAACTGATTCGCCGGATGAAGTCCGGGGAGCCGCTTTGGAGTTACGACAGCAAAGCAAGCTGGTTTCCTCCTAGACCAATTATTGAGAAAGATCCAGAGGCAATTAAACGCCTTTATCAGGATGGTGTCGGTGCGCCAGCTTCAGTCTACTCAGACCCCACGGTTCGGCATATCGAGCGACAACTGAAACTAGTTCCCCCGCCTGCGGGATCTAGTAAGTCCGACAAGGTTAGTTAAAGGCCTCTTAAGCCTCAGTCTAGTAAACCCAGTATATTGCGAGATCTGCTGCTGGAAGCCATCGATTGGCGTTAATCGGCTTATCATCAAGGTCCTTTCCGCTTAATACTGAGTACTGTGGACCAGCCCCAAGTCTCAGATTTAGGCCATCCGCAGCCCAGTGTTGTGCGAGCGTCAAACGGGCAGAGAACGTATCGAGTGCCTCCAAGCGAGTCCGCTCAAGCCTTGTTGATAGCAAAATGCGCTCGCCGGAGTTGCGCTCCCACTCAGCCGTAACCTGGAACCGATCTTCTGTAAGACCACTAATCGATTGCAACTGCATGGCCCTGCTTGCAACCTCATATTGTCGATCCGGTTTGGAGCTGTCAGACTTTCTTTTCGCAAGTTCGGTTCGACCAAAGTCACTTAAGGTCGCCTCCGTTTTGCCAAGTCCACTCGCCCAGAAACTGTGAATGATCAGGTGAGCGGAAACTCGATTACTCCAAGATACGGATGGTCGCAGCACTTTTGCATCAAGGGTTTTAAAATACCGGTATGCGTCCCCAAACCACATACTATCCCTTGAAAGGCGAACGTACTTTAGTGCGATAGCCCAATCGTCCTCACCAAACTTAGGAATTTGCCACTTTGCTTGCACTGTCTTCGCCCCGAGGGCCGCGGCTGCAGGGTCGATTCCGATTGATAGTCCTGAGCCCAAACCAGCATCAAGCACAGATCCGATCGAAAAATGCCCCGCAGGCAACACAGAGGCCGACCACTCATCTATTAATCCGTTCGGTTTTGCGGTTTGAAGGTCGCCTTCTCCGTAAGCCTGCGAACCCGTGAAAGCAAGAACGAGGAGCGTGAAGCTCGAAATTTGCCTGTATGAAGCTTTCAAAATCGTTCGTCTCCTCATAGAAATCAGAGCCTGTAGGATCATAACAGCTATTCAGGCCAGAATGGCGGGTTATGATAACCAGCTAATTTATCTGTATAAATATGGTAAATTTTAGCAAAAGTTTAAAATCTACTCAAGTGCTCGCTGAGGCGGGACGAAGACCCTAGAGTGAGGCTTCGGCCAATGCTTGAAGCCCATGAATGGTAAAACTTTAGAGGAGAACAGATCATGAGAACCTTTAAACCACTTGTTGTGGCTACGATGCTCGCGTTTTTGAGCCAAGGTTGTGCGTCAACCGGCCCCAAAACAGCGAACAACAAGAAGCGTAAAATGCCCCCAAAAGTGACGGAAAGCTACGCATTGATGGAGGATTTCGAGAAAATAGATCTTGAAATTCTGCGTCGCGGCAACAAAGCTCGCGGTCTTTCGGAGTACTGAGATTCTTTAGCTTGTAGCAGCGTATCGACTTAGCCAGCTTCAGCTAAGCTGGTAAAGTTCTCGGTATTTTGTGTTGAGATAGGCCATGTAGGCCTTGCTCGAAAGTGGCTCACCCGTCGCGTGCTTTATTAGTTCATCTGGCCTGAGCATGGACCCCCACTGATGAAGCTTCACGCAGAGCCATCGCCGCAGGTCGTAGAAATTGCCTTTCGAAAATTCAGACTCCATATGAGGCATATCTTTGAGTGCTGCCTCATATATTTGGGCGCTTAGCATATTGCCGATGGTGTAGCCTTGGAATGACCCTCCAAAAGGGCCGCTAAACCAGTGTACATCCTGTAAACAACCGTCTTTAAGAGAAGAGACTTTAACGCCGAGATCAGACTCGTATCGAGCATTCCACGCCTCAGGAAGATCCTTGATTTTGAGTTTGCCTTCTAGCACGTCACATTCAAGATCAAATCGAATCATGACGTGAAGATTGTAGGTTAGCTCATCTGCGTCGACCCGAATGAGTCCTGGCTCCACTTGATTAATTGCACGCAGGAAGTCGTCAGCGGATACATGGTTAAATGTGGGAAATTCCTTTTGAAGAATAGGGTAAAAATAATCCCAGAATGGCTTTCCTCGTCCGATGCGATTTTCCCAGAGCCTTGATTGGCTTTCGTGGACTCCACTTGAGACCCCGTTAGCCAGGATCGTTCCACTCAAATTTTCCCGCATGCCCATTTCATAGAGCGCATGCCCGACTTCATGAATAACGCTAAAGAGACAATCTGTCATATCATCGCGTCTGACCCTCGTCGTGATCCTGACGTCGTGACCGCCTAGTCGGGTCATAAACGGATGAGGCGACATATCGATTCGACCTCGCCTAAAGTCATACCCGAGGGTTTCCGCTACAGTTCGGCAAAAGCGCATTTGGGACGCTTCGTCAAAATCACCCTGCAGACAATTTCGACTGATTTGTTTTGAGTTTCGCACTTTTTGCACGAGGGGAACTAATTCCTTTCGCAAAGAGGCAAATATTTCGCGCATGACTGCCGTTGTCGTTCCAGGGTCGCTGAACTGGATCAGGGCATCCATGGGATGGTTGTATTCAGGAAAGCAGCTGGCAATCTCCATGCTGTAGTTGACCGACTGCTCCAAAAAGGGCTGCAGACTTTTAAAGTCATTTTTGGGAGACAAGGCCGCCCAGGCGTCATACATGGCAGAAAAGTGTTGGGCCATGGCCATGCTGAGTTTTCCTGGTATCCTTGATTCCAAGTCTCGAAGGCGTTTTGCCTCTCGAACGAAGGCGGCGTCTTCGTTGTCTTTATTTTGATTCAAAGCCCAATCGTAGGAGTCAGCGATCATAAGTCCTACGTCGGTGGATACCAGAATATCGTGGCCTAACTTTGTTAACGTCGCTATTTGCCGCGCTCTTTCAGCCCCGCCGTTGATAGGCAAATTTGTGGCTTGATCCCAATAGAGGAGGCTACTCGTCGTCTTGATGTCGTTAAATGTTTCGAATTTACTCTTTAATTCGGTAATGTTTGGAGTCATAGGTCCTTTGTCTTTAGCTCGAGGCTTATCCAATGTGGGTTAATCCACCGAGATAGGGTTGAAGGCATTTAGGGATCGCAATCCTGCCGTCTTTTTGTTGGTGAACCTCTAGCAGAGAGATTAGCACTCTGGGGCTGGCGATAGCAGTATTGTTGAGCGTGTGACACACCTTGACCTGACCATCCTTAGTTTTATAGCGCAATTTCAGACGGCGAGCTTGAAATTCATGAAATGTAGAACATGAATGGGTCTCCCCATATCCGTTACGCGACGGCATCCACGTTTCGATGTCGTGTTTTCGAACCTGTCCTTGCCCAAGGTCGCCCGTGCAAACGTAGACGACTCGGTAGGGTAGGCCAAAGTCTTGGAGACACTCTTCGGCGTTATTCAAAAGTTCTGTGTGGTAGCTCTCCGACTGCGTCTCGTCACTAGCGCCAATGATGACTTGCTCTATTTTTTGGAACTGATGCACGCGGTAAAGTCCGGACGTGTCCTTGCCGTATGTGCCAGCCTCCCGACGAAAGCAGCCGCTCCAAGCCATCATTTTTTTCGGCAGTTCCCCTTCAGAGAGAATTTCCCCTGCGTAGAAACTGGTGAGCGGCACCTCAGCGGTACCAACGAGGGCCATTTCGTCTTTTTCACAATAGTAGGCTTGCTCGCGTCCAGTAGGGAAGTAGCCAGTCCCCACCATACAGTCTTCCCGTACAAGTACAGGCACACTCATTGGTTGGTAGCCTTTCGTGGCTAGCTTATCGTAGACGTAACGAAGAACGGCTTGTTCAAGGCGTGCGCCAAGCCCGGTGAGAACGTAACTGCGGCTACCAGCTATGCGTACTCCACGTTCGAAATCCACCAGTCCATGTTTTTGTCCAAGTGTAACGTGATCCAGATGTTTAAAGTCGAACGTTGGCGGCGTGCCCCATTTTTTTATCTCAAGATTCTCGGTGTCGTCTTTACCGACGGGCACATCAGCTCGTGCCGGCTGCGGCACAAGGAGAAGAAGCGACTCAAACTCGGGTTTTTTCTCGGCGAGTTGACGTTCAAGCGTCTCCATCCTGGATTTAATATCTTGCACTTCAGCCTTCATGCTTTCTCGTTGGTCTGGTTGAGCTTTGCCAATTTCTTTTGAAAGACGGTTTCTTGTGGCCTGCAGCTCCTCCCATGAGGTCTGGAGGGGGCGTATTTCGCTATCAAGCTTTAGTAGGTGATCAATATCGATATTGTTTCGCTTGTCGCGGGCGCCTTTTTTTACCAGGTCAGAGTTTTCGCGGATGTACTTGATATCTAGCATGGGACCATTCATCTCCTATGGGAGGTCGTCTTTGTCAGAAGTCTTAGGATATTAATAAAATCAGACACTTGTCGCAACTACCGAATCAGTCATCTCCAGGATTAGGAGGCGGAGGCAGACGTGCACAACACTATGTACATTCTAAGGGTTTTATATTGATTTTAACGAGGTTTACTGTTAACAGGTGAGATCGTTTAACCCGGATGGAGTCTTTTCTGGATGACGGAGTCGAGAGTGCCCCCCGTATCTGTGTTTGAGCGTCTCGGATTACCGAAATTTCCGGTCATCCTAGCTCCCTTGGCCGGTGTGTCCGATCACCCATTTCGCCGCGCGTGCGCTAGAAACGGCGCTGATTTAACTTACGTTGAGATGATCTCTGCAACGGCGATGCTTTATGAAAGCAAACGCACGTTTGACATGCTGAGTCGGCATGAGTCTGAGTCAATTTTAGGGGTCCAGATCACCGGTAAAACAGCGGATGAAGTGGGTCGTGCCGTAGCAATTTTAGACAAAATGCCGTTCGACACAATCGATATCAATATGGGCTGTCCGGTTAACAAAGTTGTGAAATCAGGCTGTGGTAGCGGTATTCTACGTGACCCCGCCCGTGTCTATGAGACGACCCGAAAAGCCCGTGAATCCACCGGAAAACCCCTATCAGTAAAAATTCGACTGGGATGGGATCGCAACAGTGTTACATGGCCGGAAGTACTCGATGCGGCCGAGCAGGGCGGTGCGGAGTGGATTACAATTCACGGACGTCTGAGAAGTGATGACTACGGTGTCGCGGTTAATTTGGATGCGATGGCAGAACTTAAGCGCAGGGCCAAGATTCCAGTTATTGGTAACGGCAATATTTTTTCCCAAAGCGACGCACTTTACATGCGCGAGCGAACCTCTGTGGATGGGGTCATGGTCAGTCGCGGGGCCCTAGGGAATCCCTGGGTTTTCAACGCTATAAAATCGGGTGAGACTCCAGTCTCCGTGGACGAGTGGGAGTCGACCGTAACCGATCACCTAGCATGGCAGCAGCTGGAATATGGCGACACCGGGTCGGGTGCGGTTTGCATGCGAAAGCATCTATTGTGGTATGCCAAGGGTTGGCCTGCGGGAAAAACCCTTAGGGAGGCCATCAGTCAGACTGGAAAAATCTCGGATTGCTTGCAACTCGTTAGGGATTTTGCATCCGAACTGCGAGCTAGCGAAGTCCGTGAGAGGGCGCAAGTATGGCCGTCGGATCAAAATAATCGCTTCCAGTGGGATCCAAAATTTGACATGGATCGTCAATTAGATCGGGGCGTCGGGGATGACGGGCTTCAAATTTTAAGCGATACGTTGCCCCAGATGCCCGGTCAAAATGACTCCAAGTCGACTGCCATTGGTTCAGTTTTGTGACCGTGCGTGCCAAGCTGTCGTTTTTTTTGGATTTAGATGAAGAGATTCAATTGAAATGCGTTTTGACCTGATTTAAAAAAAACCGATCAGACACTGAATTCTTTAATGTTTACTTGTGTTTTTTAAAGGTTTTAGTTAACAGACGTCTACATCTTATTTTTGGGAGACCTCCATGAAAAAGCTCGGCCTTCATTCGCTCGGTAAGTCGGTTTTGTTAGTTGGTGCTGCTGTTGGGGCCGTCAGTGCTCAAGCAGCTGAAGTGGCAGCCACAAAGAAAGCGGCGATCATGACTCCCATCGAAAACATGTATGGCCGCGTCGAAGTACGTCAGACCAGTATGCGCTGGATGAATGCCGATGGTAAGGTTGACAATGATGTTACGAGTTATCGTTTGATTCCCCGACTTGGTACGACAGCTTTCAACGACCGCCTTGACGTTTATGTTGAGGTCCCGGTTACCAGTCAGACACGCTCAAGCATGTATAGTCAGTCTCCGACAGTTTATCAGGCGACGTTTGCAGCCCTATCGGGAGATGTGTTTTCTATTACGCCATATGTACAAGGCTACTTGCCCTACGAAGGTAGCGACTTCTCTTCCGATGCTGCTGTGAATTTTACGGCGGCGACGACATACGAATCTGTTTTGGGAGCTCTCGATCTTCGGGCCGGCCTTGAGCCTCACGTTTCGTCAGGCACAGAACCTACAAAGTCAGATGTTCGTATTAGGCGTAACGGAGCACTAGCTCTCGGTCAAGACGGCAGCCCTGAGACCAGGACGGTCGATCACCAAGAGCCTACGACCATGATGGAGTATCTCCTAGGATTCACATTCACTCCGCATGCGGCCAAAAAGTTAAGTTTGTCAGTCGATACGTTCATCGACCGAGAATATGCTCCTGTTTATGAGATTCGTGAAAGTGACGGAGCTCAGTCCTTAGAGAAAACTGGCTACAAAGTTGGTGATGCCACGACGACTGATGTTGTTCTGAATTACGCTGCAGATAGTTTAACGTCCATTCAGTCGTTGACGCGTCTTCGTAACGATGGATGGTATGCTGCTGGAGTCCGTTCAGCCGATGGTAGTCGCATGCCCCAGATTGAGCAGCGTATCTCACTGATTCACAAACTATTCTAAAACAAATTACTAGACTAATCTTAAGACCCTGGCAAAAGCTTTGAGCTTCGGCCGGGGTTTTTGCTGCGCTAACGCCCTTGTTTATTAGAGATAAACGTCTCGATTACGCTTTATTGTAAATTCTCGTGAAATGCTTCGCATCTATCCTATGGCCTCAATGTAGGTATGTCATGGCCATGTGCGCTATAATTTTATGAAGTCTTACTCCATAAAATTGATATCCATTGAGGCTGCGCCATGCAAGTACAGGTACTAACTGAGACGTTGGGTCGGTTGAGAAGTCTTCGGAATATGAACCACAATAAGGTGCGGTTTGGGGTTTTGACGACTTTGATCGGCGTGACAGGTGTCGCGATTTTGCTTTCGTCGCTGGGGTCTTGTAAATCGATGTCTCGCGTAAAAACGACGAGCACTTCGGAGGCGTCGGCCGTTTCGCTGCCTGACGAGTCCAGTCGATTAGCACCCGATAGCCCGGGTAACCCCTCGGTGATATCCCATCAAGCAGTGATGCCTGTCAGTCTCACGGATCCAGCGCTTGACGGTGAAAGAGTTTGGGAGCCTGAGGTTACAGGGGGACCAGTAGCCGGTCTTGAAGCATGGCAGGACGACAAGCCTGTGTCCTCAATTGTGACGGGTAAACAGGTCTTATTTAAGTTGACCAGTTGGACGCGCGATACGAATACCAATAACGGATGCTCTTCAAACCCAGGCATTGTGCAGGCATCCTGGACGATCGGATCTAAACCTTCGGCCGACGTCCAGAGGTTTGCGGGGCAGGATTGTCGCGCGCTTGACTATAGCGGTATGTTCACGAAAGAGGGTACGATCAAGGTTAAACTCGATGTTTTATCTGCTGACGGGCAGATTGCTTCGGTCGAGGAAACATTTGCAGTAAAGCCCGCTGGTAATATCGCGATCCAATAACACTTAGTCGCAATTAATCACGCACACAGGATTAACGAACAAGACATGACCAGAGGTCTTAGCGCCTGGTATGCTTCGTTCCAGTATTCGCCGGTAGTTGTCTACTTGAGCAAAGTATCCGCGTTTTTGGCAGAGTTCCCAGGCATGTTGTTGGTCCGATTGAGTCGTTTTGAAGTCAACGACTCGGTAGACTCCAGCTTTAGTTATAATCAGTAGATCCGCGACAGCATTCATGAGGTTGTTCCCCTCGACAGAGGCCATGGGAACTTCGCATAGAACTTTATCGGCGTCATTGACTAGCTTAAGCCAGACATCAGACTTTAATAGCTGATCGACCTCCTGCCGGGCTAATTGAATCATCTCAGTCACGCGTTGTTCAGTAACTAGGGCACTACCGTGTCTACGCAGAAGATTAGCGCATTGATCAGAGCTCCATTTATCCCCGGTGAGGGATAGTTCGAGAAGCTTATGAACAAGAATTCCGTATGCTTTGCTTTGATCTATGGCGATCGCGCGAGGTGTTCCGGTGAAATAACTACGTTCGTCCGGAGCGTCGCCATCTGAGTTCTGATCGATTGAGTGTATTGACGTTGGCGATAGAATGTTGAGATGCGGATATTTGCTGGGCGTTATCTCGCGAGTACGGGTTGGTTCGTTGGTCACGAGCACTTTGTCTTGTATCTTTGGCGTCGGCACGGCTTGAGGGGTCAATAGAAAGCCTTTTGCAAGTTGTCCAAAGTCGACATCTCGATGTACTAGCCCGCTGAGACGCTTAGCGGAATGCAGGAGGTGCTCCCAATATGTGTTGGTCTTATCACTCTGTCGGCCTGTTACAACTATATGATGCGATGCTCGTGTCAGGGCAACGTAGAGTAGCCGAGCTTTTTCGTATCGCGACTGGGCTTCGTTGTATTTTAGTAGAGAATCTAGTTGATCGAAGGTCTTTGGTCGTTGCGTGGCGTTGCCAATGTACCAAAATCCTTCCTGTCCAGGTCGGGTGTCCTTTATCCATGTATGGTCGTCTCGGTGCCAGTCGTCAGACGTGCCCGCAAGAACAACACAAGGAAACTCCAGCCCCTTGCTCTTATGAATCGTCATCAAGGTTACCGCATCGCCGATGATCGAGGCATTGCCAGTTTCATCACTTTCGGCGGCATCGTCCAACCACTGGTTAAGTAGTTGAGCCGACGCCGCATTTTTTGATGCAATCGATCTTAGGATATCAAACCACTTTAAAATATTCGCCTTTGCAAGCGGTCCTTCAACTGGACCAAAGTTGACCAAATAGAGGTCGGCAATATTACAATGCGCCAGCAGCTTTCCCGTGAGGACGGCGATGTCGGCGTCGTCTTTTTGGGACGCAAGATCCGTCAAGAACTTATGAGCCGAGGGGTGGGTGTGCTTTAGGTTTTTTAGTATCTTATCCGAACCTTTTGCGATCAAGGATTGATACTCACGATCGGTCAGAGAACACATAGGTGACTTTAACACCGTGCTCAAGGCTACAGCATCCCCAGGCCAAGCCAGCCATCGTACAAGAGCCATCATGTCTTTGATCTCAGGTCGGTTATAAAACCCTTTAAGCTCAGCCCTGGCACTTGCAATGCCATGTCTTCGGAGAGCGTCCTCGAAGACCTGGGAATGAGTGGAATTTGGATAGAGTAAAACAAAATCCCGAGGGTATGGAGATCTCCAAATTTCTGCATCTTTATCGAAGATTCTTAGCTCGATATCTCCTGATAAACAGGCTTTGATATGTTTTGCGACAGTCTCGGCCTCGGTTTGCACCTCGGTAAGACGATTGGATTGCTCGGATGATTCGCTTGGTGTGTTGGATAGTTCATAGAAGCATAAAGAGCCATATCGAATATCGGCCGCTGAGACATGCTGAGGAAAATCTGGTATGAGGTTATTATCTCGAAATACTTCATTCACAAAATCTAGCACGAGTTTTGAGCTGCGATAACTCGAGCGAAGCATGGTGGAGTTAACACCAAAACGCTCGAGCCGTAGCTTTGCTAGATCCAAAATCTCGGGATCAGCCTCGCGAAATCTGTAAATAGACTGTTTTTTGTCGCCGACGATAAACACGCTAGCTTTTGGGCCTTGGTGACGATCACTTGAGTCGCCGCTCAGCAGCTCTTCAGCTAGCTTTTCAAAAATCAGCCATTGTAGCCGGCTGGTATCTTGGAATTCATCCAGCATCAGATGACGAAGGTTGGACCAAGCCATGGACCTTGCACCTAAGAAATCTTTGTTACAAGCCAGTAAGCTTACGCCCTTGACGGCGTCTGAGAATGATCCAACCTGCGATTCTGATTTCAATCTGTGCGCATAGTTCATTCTGGCACAAAATAATGACCATAGAAGTTGACCCGTACGATTGAGATCATTAATTTTCTGTTGATCAGACCATGCTTGCAGTTTTTCGCTCAAAGCTATGAAATTTGAATCGTTTGCTTTTCTTGCTTTGGAAAAAGTAGTGCCATTCAAACTATCACCGCTGGAATTCACAATGGCATTTGTTACAAGTCCTTTGAAGTTTTTTTCTGCGATAGCAGCAGCGCCCATCTGTCGTTTTTCAAGGTTACTTGCGAGATTAATAACAGTGAGAAACAAGTTGGCGTTGTTCGCTATAAACTCCTCTGGACTTTCGGTGTTGCTTGATTGAGTGAACGATTTTAATGGACTTGAATCTGAAGTTAGCGAGATGTACCACGCTAATGTTTCGTTATCGGTGAGCGTTGAAATTGCAGATAAAAGCGACCGAATTTTACCATTTGGTGCATTCAAAACAAGTGACTGCATTAATTCCTTATTTTCACGGTCATCTTTGCTGGCCGCTAGAACTTGTGACCAAGCTGTGTGGTAAAGACGGCTCTCCTCTAACGCTGACATGAGCGAAAACGGTGACTGCAGCACGTGTCCTTCGAGATCCACACTAGTTTCAACAGGATAACGTCTGCACCACTGCAAAAAGATTGAATCTATGGTTGTTATTTTCAGTGATTGCGTTTTTTCAAGGATGGCGGCTGTGGTTTGCTCAGGTGTTCTAACAAGGTGTTTGAGAGTCGGAGGGCAAAAGCTTAAGACATCGCGATAGAATGCAACAAACTCCTCTTTTGAGCTTATAAGGCCTAACGCATCTCTGACGATGCGTTCTCGCATTTCATTAGCTGCTTTGCGGGTGAACGTTACCGTCAATATTGACGTAGGGTCAGCCCCAGCAATGACGAGCGCTAAAAATCTGCGACTCAGCTGCCATGTTTTGCCACTGCCGGCCGAGGCCTCGACTATGTAACTATTCCAGGGGTTAAAAGGCTTATGTTCAGTGTTCGTTGTTGGACACATTAGAGCTTGCCTGCCTTCACTTGCGCTGCGATCGCATCCTTGTAGCGAGGGTCGTCCTTGCGGCAAATACCGTCAAATGGACAGTAGTCGCAATCTGAAGGGTCTGCCTCAAAGCGTTGGGCTCCTCGTATGGAATCAAGTCTAACCGTCCATTGGTTACGTACCGCTCGGACGGTCTCCTCCAGATCATCGGGTCGGGCATTGCGGCCGATGATGCCACTGGATTGCAGCAAAGGCTTCATAGCTTCACCGACTGCCGCCACAGTGGGCTTGCCGTCCCTGAGATTAAAATAGATCGCGGCCATATTCTTTTGATCAGTGGCGCGTACAGAATCACGGTCAACCTTGGACTGAGAAAATGCCTCAGCATAAAGGGGTAGTTGTGGCTCTAGTCCAATTGCAATAAGGCGTTTATTAGGAACACTCGAGGTTTTGTAATCTACGAGCACTGCGAACTCTCCCGAGCGGTGTACGGCATCGATGGATCCTCGCAGTTTAACGTCGAACCCCGATATCGAAACGTCAGCAGGTTTTACCTTGCCGATCGAGAGCTCTGTTTCAACTGAGTTAATACTAAATCCACTCTCAAGCAATTGGCCCCAAAACTTTGCTACATCCAACCACCCCTTACCGAGCATTTGCTGAAAGTCTTCTGACCGTCTAAGCTCAGAAGGGATCAGTGCGGTGGTGATGGCTTCCAGCCGCATAACGGCCCAGTTCACAAAGTCAGGTCCAGGCCTAGGACAATGTCTTAGCTCAAGGGCGGGGCTAATTCCTGGTACGTCTTCATCTCTAAAAAATGTTTCAAGAACCTTGTGCAAGATCTTCCCAACGAGCAGAGGCTTGCGGTCTTCGGGTAATTCGACCGTTTCGATACGGCGCATTTCTAGCAGATATCGATAAGGGCACCATAGAAGACTTTTTAGTCTTGAAGCGGACGTATGCTTTAGCAGATCCTCTGGATTGTCGGATATGCCCTCATGGGCGGAATCTGGTTTAGTGTAAGACTCAGGTGGGGCTTTGCTGCAGCCGAGCCAAATCTCCCCGTCATTTGCCTCTGCTTCATGAATCGGTATTTGACTTCGAAGCATTTCAATCCATCTCGACCGAACTTGCGGGACTTCGTTGTCCGATCGCGGATAGCTTAGTTCAACGTTGGACACGCGACTGGTGAGAAGATGAAACGTGGTGTCCTCAAGAGCTTCTAGGTCGCTCCAACCTGGAATTCCTACGCTTTCGCGCAGCGCATTGTCAACGAGACTATCCACAGGCAGTGCTTGCGGAAAAGACCCTTCAACACAACCAACGATGATCACATGGGAAAATGGAATATATCGCGCCTCTGTTAAGCCGATAATTTGAAGACCTGATAGGGGTTCGCCGGTGTCTCTCAAAACTTCAGACTCGCAACACCGATAGACGTCACCGAGAAATCTCGTCCAGTCACCATCCTCATACTCAAGAGTGCTTGCAACACCGCGAACCTGGGAGATAGCCTCTGTTAGGATTCGCCAGGCTTCTTTCTGCCTGGGTGTCTTTTTGAAATCATCAACTAACTGTGACGTCGCCATATGAAGTAGCTTATCGGCCATCTGGTCGACAGACTTGGCCGCCGTCGGCGGCTGGTTCATACACCAATTCAACGATGACGTGGCGTAAGCGCAGATGTCCGGTCCGAATTGTTTTGTTAGATATGAGGCAAGTCTTTCACCCGCTGGATCTAGATATTCAGGTACGTTTTTTAGTTGTTGCTGAAATTCAATGAAATCTAGGCTGGCACCATTGAATAATCGTTGGGTGATCGGGTTGAGAACGTATTGGCCAAAATCTCCCAAGTTAAACTGTCTAGCCAAATTCTTACAAAGCCCAAGCCAGGTCGCCACGGACGAACAAGACCACGAATTTGCTAGGGGAAGGTTTACAGACAGCTGATAGCCAAGCATTTTGCTCGAATGGGTTTCAAAATGCTCTTTGACCGACAAATAAACTGGGCCATAAGCGTTTTCGTCAGTGACAATAATGGCAATATCGTGGGGCGCCACGCCGCTTTGAATCAAATCTAAGGCCCAATTGAGGCTATTTGTGGCCTCATGGGTTATATCCGTTGCCGAATGAATCGTTCTTACATTCTTTCCAAGAACGACGTTAGGCGCATCCTCATTGGTCAGACCTACGGCAGAGCGTAGTCTCAGCAGTGGCGCCTTTTTTAAATAGGGTGGAGGCGCATCCAGCCACACAGAACACTGATCTGAGCGAGCAAGGGCACTTAGTAAGTCTGTTTCAATTTTTGGAAGAGACGTCAAACCGCATATCAGTAGGCGCTTGTCGCCGATCAGTCGCCTAAGCGGGTCATCGCCGCTGTCTTTGATTTCACGTAAACATTCACTAATGGCCTGTGAGCGCAGAGCCGCTCTCGTAATCCATCCGTTTTTTAGCAGGCGTGACTCAAACTGAGCGAGTACGTCGAATACATCATCGATTCTATGACCCAAAACAGTGGTGGCGGCTTCTGAATGGTGCCACTGGTCGTCCAAACGGTCTTTGATGAGGTCTTTGCTATCCACGCCTTGATCGGCACGGCGAAGCTCTGAATAGAAGTGAAGAAGTTCGTGGGCGTGCGACTTATTAACATTGAACAAACGCTCTCGACCCAAGCTTTGGGCAGCTTGGATGATGACGGACTCCATGACAAGCTCAGCCTGGGCACTCACCATAACCGGAACATTGGGTTTGAATGGAGACAACACAGACTCCACGAAATTATCCCACGTATCAATGCGCGGCAGAAGACAGGCGCCACCTTGCCGAACAACTAGCTCCCTGACCAGATACCTTGAAAGCCTCTGGGTAGGCAGCACAACACAGACCTCAGAAAGAGGCCCTTGATGAGACAAAAGCTCACTAGCCAGCTCAGACACCAGGCATTTGCCGGCAGATATGGAACGATGATTATTTGTAAAACTTGTCGGTTTCTTTAAAGACATAGTCGGTCATTATGCCCGCAGGACAACACTTCTACAACAGTCTGCAGACGGACCTTTTTACATTTTTAATCCGTCGACTCGGACTATTTGGCACTCCAACGCTTCTGGAGCAACCAGCTTAAGTAGCTTAAATCCAATGGTTTCATAGCGATCTCCTGATGTTTGGCGTCCATATGGCGCTTAAAAACCGGGATCAAGGAGTGTTTTGAGGTGGTTAATATGAGAAAAAACTTTGATTTAACCACAACTGGAAGTAATTCGTGAATCTGAGAGTCGTGAAACCCGTCCATATCAAGGATCAAAGTTCGTTTATCGGCATCTGGGGTCGCCGCGAATTTGTGCAGGTCAACGACCTCCTCCGCAGCGATACCTAAACCTTTAAAAATTTCAATATAAGTATTCACTAGATGTCGATTAGATGCCATCACACCCAAGATGGGCTTGGTTCCAGCAGACGTATTAGTAGATCCTGCTCCCGATCCCGTGCTGACTTTACCGTTCGCCTTGTTCTGCTCATCGAGCATGTAATTACGGGCGACATCGGTAATACTCACGATTCCGACAAGATTTTCTTTTTTGGGTTCCTTTGCCAAGAGTACAGGAAAGTGACGAACCCGCTTTTCCAAGTGCAATTTAACAATTTGCTTATGAGCATCTTTGACCTGAACAAATTCCACGGGCCTAGTCATAATCGTGGCTACCGTTCTCTTGAGCTTGTCCTCGAGATCAAGAAGAGTGAACTTTCGGACAATATCTCGTTCAGTGATAATACCAACGATCATGCCTTTATCGTCTTCCACTAAAACGGACGATATTTTCTTATCGATCATCTCTTTGACAACATCCTGCATGAGCGCGTCATGTTTAGCAAAGGAGACCGTAGAGTTGATATAACCAGCCTCACCCTTGTGAGGATGACTCTGATTCGATTTATCGGGAGCGCCAGACTGTTGCTCTGAGGGTTTTGCCTTGTCGTCGGCCATTCCGCCATCCTTTTAGTCAAATCATGAAGAATATTTTTTTACTCAGTCACTCTTTAATTTTACCGTCCGCACTGCAACTAATCTACCCGATGGCCCATAGACGTGAAACCGCCATAGATCTCCAGTAGCGAGTAACAAATCATTCGTTGAAACAAAAAAAGTGCGCTCGTTTTGAGTTTTGGCTAGATCCGCCGTTGTTACCAAGCTCTGACATCCTAGCTCTTGCCCTGAAATGACCTTACAAAGCTCGGCCGTTTGAGCGCCTAAGCTTTGAGGTACCGCTGCAGCAATCCGGTAGCCACCAGTCGAACGTCGAGAGACGGCCATCTTTACGAAATCTTTCGTACCGGTCTGGTCGGACCATTTGCTAGATGCCTCTGAAGCCACAGATTTGAGCCCGGCCTCATGGGCCAGAAAGGCTAGAGCAAGTTTTGTGAACTTCGTGGCGAGCTCAAAATCAACATGCTCAGATTTATCCTGTGCTGAGTGGTAATAAGCGCTATAATTTAGGGGGTTTTCAAACGCGAATGCGGCATGAAATCCGCTCTCGGACCAAGACCTATGATCCGAAGATCCGACAGGAAGAGAGGCAGACTTCCAGTTGCCAGCTAGATAACCGGAGGCTAGATCTTTTAGGTGTCGAACGAGTACAGGGCTCGTGTCGGTCGTTATGATGTAAACAGCTTGGTCGGTGCCGTTAGCAGAATATCCGATCATGTCGAGTTGAAGCATGGACGAGATCTTTTGAGACCTCGCTAGGGCGGCTGCAGCGAGACCCTTGCTTCCAATTAGTCCGACCTCCTCGGCTGCATAGGCATGGAGCTCTACATTTCGAGAAAACGTCGCGCCGGAAGATTTTACCAGACGAAGAATTTCAGTAAGAGCGGCAATTCCAGAGGCATCGTCATCTGCGCCGGGTGCGATTGATGTATCGAGCGAGTTTATCGAATCCAGATGGGCGCCAAGTATGACCGTGCTTGCAGAGGCATCAGAGCCTGGAATCTTTACTATCACACTTTGTTGGCTCGAGCCCGTGTGGATTTCCTTCGTGAGTGTAGCGCCGCTGGGCAGCAGTGGTTGCCAGAGCCCCTCGACTGCGCCTGTGGCATTCACTGACGGGTTGGAGTGAAACCTAGTGCCCAGTTGCTCTAAAGTCGTGACCGTCGCTTTGAGATTTACGCTCGATACTCCAGCCAGTAACGCATCGACTCCGGGTAAGCTTACCGATGTGGGGATCTTTGGCGAATCAGCATCGCCAAGCGAGGCTCTGGGCTGGTTCAACTGAAGGATCTCAAGAGCTCCACAGGCATGTATGTCGCGGTGCGCATCGATAGCGAGGCGATCTAAACCTTCAGGTGAGACGTCGTCGATAACTGCTCGGCCTAAACCAGATTTAAAATCTGTAAAGTATGCAATCAGGTTAGGGTTTGTTTTAACGTTGTTGGAGAATGATGACCCAGGGATGTAACTCACCATAACCGTGGCTGTATCTTTGGCTAAGAAACCGCTCAGAGATTTGCCCTCATCTCTATAATAATTACGACCATCATCACTCCAAAACCCTAAACCTTGCCGGGAATAAACATCGACCAAAGGAACGCTACTCACTCCTAGAAAGCTACAAAGCAATAAAGCGGACAAACGGCTATAATAAGAAGCTCGAAGAATCATGGGCTTTCAAACCTCCATCCCTCGCCTTGGTAGTCGCTACTGCCGTCCCAGGCAGCAGGTAATCCCTCAACTGCCGTAGCTGACGGCGTGATGTTTGGGCGTCCGCAACGATTCAATAATCCAAGAAGAATAATTACCGGGACGCTGACTACTAGCAGTGACCGTGCAAATCTTTTTAACAACACAATCATCTTAGACGTTCCTTGTCTATTAACAGAAAGGCGTGACCCCGATTATATCAAATTTCTGTTATCTTGGACAAAATTCGATGGTTAGACTATGATTGTTGTCATTAAATGGCCGATCATGCGGATGACGGCCAGCTTTTTTTGTAGCGGGTAGGAGATTTAAGCCGTGAGTGACTGGAGTGATGAACCTACAACCATTCAACCCAAGAAAAATTTTATTTTTCGTTGGTTAGGATCCATTTTTAGATGGCTCCGTAACTTTTTTGCGCTCTTTGGACTGATGGCTTTTTTGGGTCCGCTCATATTAATTTGGTCGTTCCTCTACCTTACGCAATCCGACCGTCCAACAAAAACTGCGGCTAAGGATAACCAAACACCATTCTCTCTTTGGCTAATGCTTGATAGCCCGATTATGGAGCATGAGCCGCGCATAGACGAGGCCGTATTCAGACAGTTATTCTCCAATGATGGGGGAATTTATCTTCCACAAATCAGAGCGTCGCTGCGTAATGCAGCTGATGATAAATTAGTTAAAGACTTACAGATCGTGATCAATGGCCTCTCGGGTAGCCCTGCCGATCTAGAGGAGCTCCGTAATATTATTCTAAGTTTCAAAGCCAGCGGAAAAGCCGTCACTGGCTGGGTTAGCCACATGGATAACGCTGCCCTCCTGGTGTCTAGTTCCGCTGACAAAGTGAATATGAATCCAGTGGCGGAGGTCTCACTGCCTGGTCCTGCTTTTTCAATAACTTACTTTGGTGAGGGACTAAAACGGCTTGGTGTTGAAATGCAGATTGTCAGAACGGGCAAATTCAAAAGTGCATTTGAACCTTTCGTCACTAACGAACCCAGTTCGGAGAGTCGTGAGGCACTCGGCGCTGTTGAACGTAACATGCGTGATAACATGGTAAAACTCATTGCCCAGGGCAGAAAAAAACAAGACAGTGAAGTCTTTTTGTGGCTGAAAGAGACCGTCTTCACACCTGCCAAAGCCAAGGAGCTTGGTATTGTTGATGAGTTGGCGTACGTTCCCCACATAAATTTTGACACGTCAACTGACCGTCGTCTTGATGATTACGCGGAAGATGACTCTATCGCGTCCAGGCTCTCTAAGGGCTACAGTCTTCGCCCAGACGAGGGTTTAGGTTTTATCGAAGCGGTCGGTAATATTGTTGATTACGAAGACGGTGAAACCTCGATCACACCCGAAGTTATGGCCGAAGAAATGGCATGGGCAGCAGACAATCGCGATGTGAAAGCAGTTGTGATACGTATAGCTAGTCCTGGGGGCAGTGCAAGTGCTTCAGATTATATTTGGGACCGAGTTCGTGCGCTTAACGAAAAAAAGCCTGTCATTGTTAGCATGGGATCGGTTGCAGCTTCTGGCGGGTATTATATCGCTTCTGGAGCGCGTCATATTTTTGCTGATGCGTCCACAATAACTGGATCCATCGGCGTTATCGGCATGTTACCAAACCTCGAAGGGATGCGAGATAAGTGGGGTGTTAGCTTTCACACAATCACTCAGAGCAACCGGGCGAACCTTCTTGGGGGTAGGAAAATGACCCCACAAGATCAGATGTATATGCAGAACTCAGTGGAGGATGTATACCGGACCTTTAAAAGTCGCGTGGCAGCTAGCCGAAAGATGTCTATGGAGAAGGTTGAGCAACTTGCTCAAGGACGAATATACACGGGGCAACAAGCCAAGGACGTTGGACTCGTCGACGAGATTGGCGATCTCAAAGAAGCTTTCCAATTTGCCAAGAAAGAGGCTGGCCTCGACCCGAATAAACTTTACCCGATTCATCGCTACGAACCGCCAGTGCTTTCAGCAGCGGAATGCCTGCGCAGTTTGAGTCATCTTCGAAAGTGTATTAGAAAACACGGCAGTCATGCGCGAAGTCTGATCGTAAAAAGCATGATTGGCCTTGAGTTGCATGACGTCGAAGCGTTACGGCGGGCGCAAAAAACTGCCAAAGAGGGTGGAGTTCTTGCCATCCTCCCGATTGACATGAAGATGTAATCCGAGCCAAGAGTTTTACTTAAACAGCTTGTTAACTTCTTCCAGTGTTTTGGCGCTGCCCATTGGGGTGGCCGCTGTCGTCGCGCCGTTGATTAAACTGATGTTAACTGAATATTTATTAGCGTCGTTCATGAATCGCGAATTCATGATACAGGCAAAGATTGTTCGAGCTGTATTCATACGCCCGACGTAGAATACGTTTTGCTTTGGCGCTAGAATACCAACCCGCTGGGGCACCAGGGAACATCTGCATGATTGTTCATCGGCACATGCTACGGGCTGTGATGTTTTGACGATGGTGTAGGGGTTACCCAGAAGACCGCCAACATTGATCTGGGCATTGACGTTTTCAACCTGTGTTGTGCCATCACCGCCAACACTGCCCACCTCTACGTTTTCAACGCGGGTGTCACCGTCGCCGTTAACCGTGTCAATTTGCGGTTTAATCTCGCGGCAAGATGACGCAAAAAAAGAAGCCACAAGAACACTGACTGCTACGAAATGATGGTGCGACATTAGCCCCTCCCAGTGGGGAGTAGTATCGGAAAAATCGTCTCGTAACTTCAGTATTTACTTTTACCAAATAAAATACGGTGGGTTACAACCCATTAATTGAATTGAGGCCAGCACTAGTTCTTAGCCATCTGGTCGTGAAGAATCTGTTCAACGTCTAACCCCGTTAGTTGGCGAAGCCCGCGGATCAAAATCCACACTGCCACCATCATGATGATTAAGCTAGGAATGACGATGACGGGATAACTCAGCGCCGTCATACGCGCGAGCTGCTCGTTGAACTCCGGAGTTCCAGCTGGTGCTTTCAGAACCCAAATCGCCAAAAAAAAGTTTAAAACCGCAGAAACTACGAACGACAATGCTAGAATAACCGTCGTTTTTACCATAAGTGCTGCAAACTGTTTTTGAGCGTTATTTTGTTCAAGGGCTGCTTCAACTTTTGCGACATTAATGACGCGGTCGTTGTACAACAATAACTTAATCAAAGGTTTTGATGTCCGAAGCGATGCAAGTGTAATGATCGCAATGATTCCCGGTATGCTGGCTTCTTTAGCAGCAAACCAAACACCGTCGACCTGAAGCAGACCCAAACCACCTGTCAGAAGTATGCTCACAAAACCTAAAATCGATACGAAGTTATGATGCTTCGTGGTGACAAACTCCCATGCCCCATACATAACGGGTAGGCTTAAAGCCACGAGCATGGCAAGAAAAGGACCGAGCTTATCAGGTGATGAAAGCTTGTTCAAAATAACAGCTGGAAAGACAATATTGACTAATAGATTTATCAAAGGACTAGGTGCTGCAGCTTTATTAGCTGCATTTTTCGGGGCGGGCGCTTTTTCGTTATCATTTAGTGTAGACATTTGTCTGCGTCCTGATGTTGAATGGCGATTCTAAGCCACAAGGCTGAAAACATCAACCCGTCGAAACTGAAATGAACAGGAGTACGACCCATGGCAACAAAAAGCCCCGCAAAAACAAAAGAAAACTTTAAGTTAGTGAAGAAGCGTAATGGTCGCTGGTCCGTAAAGGCCACCAACGGCAAATACGTAAACGGCGACGAAAAAGTGAAAATTCTGGCTGCAAAAGGCGTTATCAAGGTTATGAAGAAGAAGGAAGGCGCTCCGGCTGCGCCAGCCGCAGAGTAATTCATTATTCACCACCTAAAAGTTTGAAAACTGCCCTCAACTGCTAAGATGTCGTTAAGCTATTAACGCTCAAGGCTTTGAGGGCTTTTTAAAATACCTCTCGAAACCGTTGCTCAATTGAATCGTAGCATTAATTGCCCCCACATCTCCACCTCTAACAACCTGAATTTATTGAATTAATTCGGGCGCTATCAAGCCCTCTGAATTGCGCTATAGGAGCCTCCGACAACTCTCTGGGCGAGTGAGAGGGTCAGAAATGCCCCGGGTTTCTAACTTTAGAGGAGCACACCATGAATCGCACGAGTTGGGCGTTCGTAACGGTTTTGACCACAATGTCAGGGTGCGGGCAGGATCCTGCATTCACCGAGCGGGCTTGGCAGGATCAAGTCTCAACTGAATCTGAAGGAGAAAGGGGCGGTCGACCTGGCGGCGACGACACCGATGGCGATGGAATGCCAGATAAAGTAAAAAAATTCGCCTTTGGACGAAGTGTCAAGCCAGTGGATGCGGACTATCTATTCGTTCTCGATAACTCTGTGTCTATGGTCAAGTACTCACAACGCGTCGCTAATGGATTGGCTGCGATCCCAAAAGACGCATTTCCAGAGTCCAGTAAATTGGCGGTTATGACCACGATGGTAGCATCAGATCCGATGGCGACTAACCTTGTGGCACATCCTGACATCAATCGAACAGATTATGCGTGTATTGATAAGGAACCTGGCTTTCTAGAGCTCGTCAATTCCGACGGATTGAGTCGTTTCCGTAGTTGTAGTGGAGTACGCAGCGATCATTTAACAAAATACGCGATTGAACCCTGCAAGAATCAATGGTTCACACCATTTGAACAAAACGCGAACGGTCAACGTTGCTTTTCGGCAGCGATTCAAAATCCATTCTCACCAGTCGGATGTGAAGCTGGACTTCTGGCTCTTGAGCAAATGCTTAAGCGTAAAGGTCAAACACCTCTATTTAGGTCAAACGCCGCCGTCAATGTTATTTTTGTCTCGGACGAGCAGGAAGGTTGTAAAGCAGCAGAGACACGCGGCGAATTTTCCAGTGCCTCCAAACTTGTTCAAATGATCAAAACGAATAGTAGCACTGCCTCGGTAAAGTTTCACGGGATCGTACCGACGTCGGTATCCCAGGGCATCAGACGATATGCGGATGAGATCACGGCAACGGGTGGTGTCGGGATTCCTATGGATCAAGAACGGGCCGATTACCGCGACGTGATTCAAAAAATTATCGAATCTAAAGTAGAACAGATATCGTCTCAGTTTGATCTGGGAGAGATTGCCACCGAGATTTTAAGCGTTGAAGTTGCGGGGCAAAAAACAACTGATTTTGATTTCGACGGTAAGCGTATCGTGAAGGTGCACAACCTGGATCCGGCAAAGCCAACTCAAATCGTTATCAGGTTTAACTAGAGGAATTAAGGTCTCTGACTATCAAGCCAAGCTCTAATGTCAGTGATCTGACTGCTATCTAAAACGGTCTTAAAAGCAGGCATTGAACCTCTTCCGTTCGTCACGGTCGACCAAAATGTCGCGTTCGTCAAAGCTCGAGCGCGTAAAACTGGTCCAACTTTGCCTTCGGCTTTCTCTCCGTGGCACGAAGCACAGTGAGTCTTGAATATCTGGCCTCCCAGTGATGGCCGCCCTTGCTTGAGCGCACCAGGAACTGCAAAAAGTGACGGATTTGCCGAAAGCTCCACAGTTTTCGAGTCGTCTAGTGGTGTGCCGGGTGGATACTTGTCTGCAAAAAAAGCAGCAATTTTTTCGTATTCGGCGTCACTCAGGACTAATCCATAGTCACTCATTTTCTTGGCTGTTTTAACCCAATCCTGTTTTGTGAGTCTCTGTCCCTCCGCAATCCCCAGAGAATGGCAAGTTTGGCAATGTCGGGCAGCAAGCGAGCCACCTTCAGCGAGTATGGCGCCATCTTTATGCGCTTTAAATTGAAGCCGATCAGCTGCATTATAGAGATAGCCTTTGGGGTTCCACTCCTGCTCCAAAGGTTGTGAATACCCATTAGAATCTGTTGCCCTAGCTAGTAGATTATACGAGGTGCCCTCGGTGGTCGTAATTTCCAACTCAAACTCCTGCCAGGCCCGATCTTTTGGTCCACTTAGTTTGGCCGGCATCCATGACTTGCTTTGATCTATGGAAATATCAACACGCGCTATGAATCCCCGACCCGTGAATGCCTTTCCCCGCACTAAAACTTTCCCAGGTGAGACTTTTGCGCCAGGCCACGGTGTCGTAAAGATTGTTTGAGTCAGGATGTAGTCTATGGGTTTACCATTCTTAACGGGATCCCAGGCTTCGCCAGGCTTCACGGCTTTATCTGGCATCCGGTAGGCTTTTTTTGCATACATCCGTTCATCTGGCGTCTTTGAGAAGGTCATCTTGTTGACCCATTTAATCCAATTTTGGCCGTAAACTCCGGGTATGACCAAACGAATTGGTCCGCCGTGCGCAATGGGTATGGCTTCTCGATTCATATTCCACGCAAGGATGGCACCCGTTTCCTGCAGAAGCTTAATGGGAATTGAACGAATGAACTTGGCGTCACTCTTCATCACTGGCTCATCAAAGCCCTCAACCGTCACATACTCCGCGTCCGGTTTTATCCTTAGGTCTCGGAACACCTCACGAAGGGGAACACCCGTCCACTCGGCATTACCCACGGCCCCTCGACGCCATTGAATACCACTTACTTGCGGAGTAAAAAGAGCACGACCATTACCAGAACACTCGAGAACGGCGTGGAACGACACAGACTTTTTCTTTTTAAGCTGACGAACTGTCATTTTACGCGGCTTAGCTACGAGTCCTTTGAATTCAATGACCCATGATTCATCGACACGAGCCGGTAGCACGTTATGATGACTGCGAATAAAAAATCCCTCAATGGGAGTTTCCCATGGCTCTAGGGCCTCTGGTGAGCTTTCTGCCAAGAGTGGTCGCGCATTGCGTTCAATCAGAAGATTGTTTGCGCTGATCGTCTCTTCGAAAATCGGAGTCAGCGTTAGGGTCGTTGAGAGCGCTAAGCCTAAACTCGTAACTTTAAGCACTTAATTATCACCTCTCAAAATCGCAGCTTATTGTAGGAACTGGATGATTGGCCTGAGTGTCTCATTCATGCTCTTTTCAGCATGATCACCCGCTGCCTTAAGTTCAGCTGATATACTCTGACTTACCGAATCACCAATAAAGCTTTTTTGAATGGCTTCAATTGGGTTTAGAGGCCTAGTATTGCGCTTAGTATCGACAACCTTCCACCCCCAGGTTTGGGTTCTCATGATAAGTGGTAACTCAGATGTCTCGCCAACTGCCGTCATGCGGTCAATATCAACGGCTAGTGAGTTAACAAGTATCCTAAACTCGTGAAGACTTAATGTACCCGCTAAAAAATTCCAAAGCCATCCAGCATCCAGTCGAGCGTAAACAGTTGGGACTTTATCAAGTCTCTGCAGGCAATCATTTCCAATACAAACGTCCGCATCTATACTTTCTTTTTTTACTGGCCCAAAATTTAAATTAACAATGGGGGCTGGCCTGCTGGGTAACTTAGTATCGGCCGGACTGTAGTTACGTGCGAAGACCGCCTGAACTAGGTTTGACGGATCAATAGATGGCTCGTACTTAAGTGATTCAATCACAAAATCGCCAGCATCTTTGGCGCCGGTTTGAAAGCCAACTGGCTTCATCGAAACACTTATACGGGTGTTTACGAGTTTTTCTCGGTTGATGCTCATGCTTGCCTGTATTTGAACTGGAAACCAATCTTTGGTACTTTCGCGCGCCAGCACCGTTAAAAACTCCCTGCTCTCGTTGAGCAGGCTAGTTTTCCCACCTGGAATATCGGCCTCACGAAGAACTTGAATAGAAGCCAGATTACCCGTCATTTTTAGAGCGAAGGGGTTTTGATCAAAACCCTTGGACGAAGGCACGTCCGCTAAAAACATCTTCAAAATAATGCCTAAAGAGTCACTTTGCAAGCCGCTCGGCTGGGTAGCGAAGCTCCGTTTAGTCCAAAAAAGTTCAATATTGGATGCTTTTATGTCAGAGCTTGGGGGTTTTATATTAGGAAAAATCACAGACAGACGATTGGCCATATCAGTATCAGATTGCTTAAGAAGCCGAGAGAGGACACCAATCGGTCCCTTAGAGCCGCTACCTGCAAAATCCTGCCCGCCAACCCCATAAAACTCGCGACCGAGAGTCTTTAAAGCACCAGACTTTAGAGCCGAGGAAAATGCTTCTATCAAAAGTCGGTCAGAATTCTGATCAATTCGTCCCTGGCTGGACGTGACAATCACGGGTTTGAATTTGTTTATCTCTTGCGACTCAGCGGTCCCACAAATAAACAAAATAGGGAAACATGCCAGCAAGAAGCTAGCTTTCCAAGAAGGACGATTTGTCAAAACTCCAACCATATTTTTTGTCCAACCTAGTCGTTAATTCTCTGGACTAATCCCTAAATGCGCCATGACGCCCTCAATAAGTGAGTCGACAATTTCAAGGTGCGGCATAGACTGTCTTAATTGAGACCCATCCTTGGAGAGTCCTAAGCTCATATGATCCATGTTAAGTATCGCCAACAACTTTGCCTCGGCGCCCTGGGGCACATAGCCCTTCGGTATAACACTGTGCTCAAGGGCCACACAGGTGTCACTGAGTGGATGATTTCTAAATTTGGTCAATGTGGCCAATTCGGCGAGGTGCATCATGTTCTGAGATGACGGCAAAGGCACGATGTCGCCATTTGAGTTGACGGTCAGCACTGGGACGGGGTCAAGCTTAGCAATATCGACCACGGCTGCTACATGAAAAATAGGCAGTGTCTTTGATTTTGAAATCGGATCTGGATTTTTACGGGTGAAGTTCCAAGTTCTAACTTCACTCTCGATAAACTGCTTACGTTTCTCGGGTGCTAAAGAGTCAAACCCAGAGCGCAAAGTTTCAAACTCACGGTCTTCCAATAAGGCCCCCAGTTTTGGCGCTAGGGCTGAGTTTTTGAAGTCCAATGGTGAGCCAGACCCAAAAGTCAGGAGAGTATTTAGCGTCACGCGTTCCGCCAGGGAAAGTGCTGCTTTCTTTTGAGCTATTTGTTCAAGAATGGGTTTAGCAATACTAACTGGTAAACCTCCGCCAATCGGAGATCCAACGGTTACAAGAGCAAGCACTTTTTCTCGCATTTCTGGTGCCATTGCAAAGGCTTTTAGTAATGAAGATCCACCTTTGCTGTAGCCCCAAAACAGATATCTGTGCTCAATGTCTCCGCGACTAGATTCGAGTTCCTTAAATCGTTTGATCAGGAGCGGTGAACAAACATCATCACTGGCAAAAGAATTGGGCTCACACTCATGGCGAATAATTCTAAAGTGCTTCGATTCTGATCCAAATCGCGCCTGCCAAAGTCTGCGGCTTTCGTACAACGCACCCTCGTCAGTGAGATGACTACCAAACCCACCAACCATGACGAATGTTAATCCCAGATTTTTTGACTTTAACGACGCAACAAGTCGACCCATCGCATGGGCTGGATCTTGTTTTTTAGGTAGGTTTGAAGAACTACAGGCTCGCTCCGCGGCGCCAGGGTTGAATACCTCGGACAGCACTGTGTCATAAGGGGCTTCGGACTTATAGATCGCATCAATTGCGTTTTTTAGAGATCCACTTGTAGGGTAGAGCATAAATTTCGAGGCAGCCCGGCATCCCACGCGGGCGCCCAGGCTTTTCAGGGGGGCTGCGCTTACTTCATGAGAAAAGTCTTTGAGACGCAGTATGTTTTTTTCACTTGATGAAAGATCTGATCGGTTGGCATTTCGA